>Ga0181460_10021_pt1 | contig 16626 bp, 9 predicted proteins | sample InSIn3SAF170_FD_119808 | JGI IMG/M metagenome (GOLD analysis project Ga0181460, IMG submission 119808) | Clean room microbial communities from NASA Spacecraft Assembly Facility at Jet Propulsion Laboratory, Pasadena, California, USA -... ... | reverse complement strand
CTGTCACTGCTCCTCGCAGTGCTGGCTCGTTACTCAATAGGGCATCTAGTACCGCAACTACAAGTGTCCCTAACGCTGCAAACAATGATGGCACCGCAGCGGGTTCCCAAGTCGCTACTACGATTACAGGGACACCGGATCTTACAATCACCAAGACCCACACAGGTAACTTCAGCAAAGTTGGCAGCAATACTTACACGCTGATAGCAACCAACTCAGGTACAGCAGCAACTAACGGTACAGTAACAGTCAGCGACACAGTACCTACAGGCTTAACACCAACAGCAGCAACTGGTACAGGCTGGGCTTGCATTATTAGCGGTCAAGTTGTTACTTGTACGCGATCAGATGCTTTGGCTGCAAATACTAGCTATCCTCCAATTACTCTTACAGTCAACGTAGCACCAACGGCATCTGCAAGTATTACGAACACAGCAACAGTATCTGGAGGCGGACAAACTAATACTAGTAACGATAGCGTTAACGATCCAACGACAATTAATCCATTAGCTGATTTGTCGTTGACTAAAGTAGTCAGTAATGCTAGTCCTAATGTAAGAGACAATGTAACGTTTACGGTTAGAGTCAGTAATGCTGGTCCAGACTCCGCTACAGGTGTGAGCGTAGCTGACCTTTTACCCGCAGGATTGACATTTGTCTCGGAAACTGCAAGTCAAGGAACGTACAGTAATACTACTGGAGTTTGGTCTGTAGGTTCGCTTGCTAGTGCCACTAATGCCACGCTACAAATTACAGCATCAGTAGCGACGGCTGGAGCTAAGACCAATATTGCTCAAGTAAGCGCTTCAGGACAACAAGACCCAGATTCAACTCCTAATAACAGCGTTGCTACTGAAGATGACCAAGCCAGTGTAACTGTAACGCCACCAACTACAGATCTAAGCATTGTCAAAACTGATTCTCCCGATCCAGTTATCGCTGGGGCTAATCTAACATATGCGATCGCTGTAACAAATACTGGTTCAACCGCAACCAACGTAGTAATGAGCGATCCTTTGCCTAGCGGTACAACCTTCCAATCGATTACAGCACCTTCAGGCTGGAATTGTACCACGCCTGCTGTAGGCATTAATGGCACAGTAAGCTGTACTAATACTTCTATGGCAGTAGGAACATCAAACTTTACTTTAGTAGTAAGAGTAGATCCAAATACTGCTAATAATGCTAGCCTCAGCAATACAGCTACAGTATCTTCCACAACTTCGGACAGCAATACCAGCAACAATTCTAGTTCACAAACTACAACAGTAAGACAATCAGCAGATTTGAGACTGACAAAAGTATCTACTCCAGCAAGTCCGAATGTGGGGGACACTTTTGAATACACAATTACAGTAACTAACGATGGTCCCAGTACCGCTACAAACGTGCAGGTAAGAGATGCATTGCCATTAGGGATTGGTTATGTGTTAAATAGACCCAGTCAAGGAACTTATGACCCCATCGGTACTCAAGTATGGAACGTCGGCACTTTAAATTCTGGTGCTAGTGCTACTTTAGTGATTCGTGCTATACGCAATAGTGCAGCTAATACTGTCAACACTGCTGAGGTAATAGCAGCAGACCAAAGCGATCCCGATTCACCCCATAATAACCAAGTAGCAGGAGAAGATGACCAAGATAGCGTCACAGTACCAAATCAATCCGTAGATCTAGCAGTCACAAAAACTGTTAACAATTCTACGCCCAGCGTCGGACAAAACGTAACATTCACAATTACAGTTGCTAATCCTGCTGCTTCTACAGTTACGGCGACAAATATTGGTATAAATGACGTTTTACCACAGGGCTTAACTTATCAGTCTCATAACGAATCTACAGGTACATATAACAGAACTACTGGAGTCTGGAGTGTCGCTAGCCTAGCTCCTGGAACCACAGCTACTTTGACACTTGTAGCTCAAGTAACAACATCGGGAGCAAAGACAAATACAGCCCAGTTAAGCACACTAGATCAATCAGATCCTAACGCTAATAACGACAGTGGTAGCGCTACTGTTACAGCCACTACTCTTCCTCCAAACCTAGTTTTAGTTAAACGAATCACAGAAGTTGCTGGAACTCCTAGCTCTGGCTTTAATGACTTAACTACTGGTTCTAAGGCAGCAGATGATAATAATGCTAACTGGCCAACTCCTCTAGCTACTTACCTACGGGGTTTGTTCAATGGTGGCTCGGTTGCTCCTGGCGCTGAAGTAGAATATACAATTTATTTCCTTAACAACCAAAATGCCGCAACTAACGTCACTATTTGCGATCCTGTTCCAGCCAACATGACTTTTGTAAGTGACGGCTACAACAGCGCTTCTCCTCGTCCTACCGAATCTGGCGCTTTACCAACAGATACAGGCATTGCTCTAGCTTCAAATGCTGCTACGCTGCCTATCAATCCTACATTTTATCTAACTAATGCCAATGATAGCGATCGCGGACGCTACTATCCACCCAACGACCCTAGCACCCCCAATGCCTGCAAGCGTGTAGATGCCGCAGGCTTAGTGACTGCTACAGGTGCAGCAGCTAATACCAATGGCGCGATCGTTGTTAATGTAGTTTCAGGCGCAAATCAATTACCACCTGCAACTGCTTCAGGAAACCCCACTAATTCCTACGGTTACATCCGCTTTAAAGCTAGAGTTAGATAAATTGCGATCGTCATCATCAACTCTACCCCTAGCGCAAATTCTCGAAAATTTCAATCTTTACCGCCATATCTAAATCGCGTATAGTCTTGATCTACCCCCAAGCAACAAGCAAGACTATTTTCTATGGTGAGAGATTTAGAGCGGGTTCAAAACAGCAGCGAATTTCCTGAAACTGCGCCTGCTGGCTTACCTGTATTTTTTCGGACTTACAGCCGCCGCACAACAGCCGGAAGGGAAACTTGGCAGCAAGTATGCGATCGCACGCTCCAAGGATTAACTCGCTTAGGCAAGCTTACCCCACAACAAGCTGCTTTAATCGCCACAATGCAGCAGCAGCTAAAATCTCTTTCTTCCGGTCGTTGGCTGTGGGTAGGCGGTACAGAATGGATAGAAAAGCCGGAAAACTTCTCCGGCGCGTACAACTGCACCAGTACCAACGTTGTAGACTGGCGGGCTTTTGGCTTGATGATGGATTTGGCAATGATGGGCTGCGGTACAGGTGCGGTCCTCGAACCAAAATATATCAACCAACTGCCACCGATTCGCAATCACCTAAACGTCACGCTGCAAAGTGAAATTGGTGCTACTCCGGCAGATTTGCGCCGCCAGCAAACAGAAGTAAGAATTGAAGGCAATAACGTCACAATTTATGTAGGTGACAGCCGCGCTGGTTGGGTAAAGTCATATCAAACGCTTTTAGAACTATCTAGTGACGAGCAATTTACTGATGTAGTTAATGTTTGCATTGATTTAAGAGATGTCCGCGCCGCAGGAGAACTTTTAAAAGGCTTTGGCGGCGTTGCTAACCCAGTTAAATTACCGGAATTATATGATCGCTGTGCAGCTATCCTCAACAAGGCTGTAGGGCGACAATTAAATTCTGTAGAATGCTGTTTATTAATAGACGAAGCGGCTGTAGTAGTCGTGGCTGGAAATGTGCGCCGCTGTCTTCCTGGGGAAGCTTTGGTACATACCGAATCAGGATTAGTGCCGATCGCAAAAATTAGAATAGGCGATCGCGTACTGACAAGTAAAGGTTTTTATCCAGTTACCAACTTCTTCGATCAAGGCGTTCAATCTCTATGCCGAATTAAAACTCAAGATGGCTATTTTGAATGTACTGCCGACCATAAAGTTGCTGTCTTAACCGACGTTTACGGTAACTACGAGATGGTTAAGGCTCAGGATCTCAAAACAGGCGATCGCCTCATTTTTGTGCCGCAAGCCATCCCTGGAACGGCTACAGAACTGCCAGAATTTAAAATTGCGACCGCACCTCATGCAAAACGCATTACAATCCCTGCTTTAACGACCGAGGTAGCTTATTTCTTAGGTTATCTTCACGGTGATGGTTCAGTTGCCTCCGATGGTTGGCGAGTGCGATTTCGTATAGCACAGCATCAATCTGAAATTATTGAGCGGTTAGTTAATGTTGCTAAACAATTTGGTCTTGATACCTATACGCTAAGAACTCTAGAACAATGCCAAGCTAAAGTGTTCGAGCTTCAATTTAACTCCAGCGATCTTAATCGTTATTTGGCGCAGTTCAAAAAAGCCTCTACCTCAATCTCGATTCCAGATTGTATTTTGCTTGGCACTCTTGATATCCGTAAAGCTTATTTAGCTGGACTTGCTGATGCAGATGGATGTCATAGTCAAGGCGTATTAGTTGCGTCTGTGCATGAGAATTTTCTACGCCAAGTGCAAGCAGTTTATGCATCGCTCGGTATTACAACGCGCCAATGCTCATCAATTCGTAAAAGGAATAATAAGTGGGAGGGAGGGCTAGTAACAGTCGGCTGTGATGCCTACGAACGCACTGTAACGCTGCTATCAGAATATTTTGCTCATTTTTCCTTAAATCAGCGAAACCGTCCAGGATCTTTTAAGGAACATGGGTTTCCTAAAGAAATGGCTAGACCCTTAGTAAGTAGTTATAAATATGGTTGGGGAAATCAACAAGAACAGATAATAGCTCCAACTCTCAAAAAATTACTTCCTAATGTCACAGATTTAGTTCCAATTAAAGTTAAATCTGTGGAAATGGATGTAAGAACATGTCATACCTACGACATTGAAGTTGCAACAATTCATGAGTTTGTTTGCGAAGGCATTTTAGTATCAAATTCCGCCGGAATGCGGCAAGGGGTTAGCGAAGACGAGTTATTTGCTAATGCTAAAGGCAATTTATGGCATCAAGATGAAAACGGTAATTGGCGGATCGATCCCGAACGCGATGCTTTGCGAATGGCAAACCACACGCGGGTATTTCATCGCAAACCTAGCCAAGAAGAATGTATTAGTGCTGTTAGACAGCAATATTATTCAGGAGAAGGCGCGATTCAGTGGGCAGGAGAAGCGATCGCAAGAGCAAATGCAGATATCCTTAATACTCTAGAACTAAAACAAGACTTTCTCAAAACATACGCAAATTCTGAAGCAGAAGCGCGTTTGTGGCTGCAAAATCTTTCTCCCCAAATGCCAGCAGCAGAAATAGAACATCGGCTTGCTAGATATGCTCTCAATCCTTGCGGAGAAATTATTGGTGCTAACTTCCACTGCGTTTCTGGAGAAACTTTATTAATTACTCGTGACAGCATTCACAAAATTAAAGATGTAGTAGGAGAACAAATCGAAATTTGGAACGGTAAGCGCTGGAGTAAAGTAGTTCCTTTCCAAACAAATACCGGACAAAAATTATATAGAGTTCGCTTTGGTGATGGTTCTTACTTGGATGCAACAGAGTATCATCGTTTCTTTGTTAAAGATAGATTCGGCAAAGAATATAAAGAGGTACAAACCAAAGATTTATTAAGTTACAGCAAATACAGCATTCATACTGAACCGTTTGCAATTGATTATCAAGAGGGAGTTGCTGTCGATTCAGCTTATGCCTATACCTTGGGGGTAGCTGTAGGTGACGGAACTTTAGATAGCAATGGTAATGCTAAAATCCGTCTCTATCAAAATAAGGCTGATCTTTTGGTTGCAGGGAAAAAATCACCGGAAAGAAACTACAGCTATCTACCGCCATTTGTAGATGTTACGGACTTAGGGTTTTCAGGAGAACTATTGCATCGCTTGAAAAACGACGCAGATTCATTAAATGCGATCGCAAGTTGGAACAGATCGGCTATTCTTGCTTTTATAGCTGGACTAGCTGACAGTGATGGTTCTAATACTGCTAGCAATGGCATCAGAATATATGTTTCTGACTACCAAAGAGCATATCGTTTACAACTACTCTTGGCTAAATGTGCCATTAGGTCGTCAGTAAATATCATGGCACGTAGAGCTATTACCACAAATTTAGGTAAAAGAGCAAAAGACTTGTACTATCTGCAAATTACAGATTGTGCAGAGATTCCATGTCAACGTCTAGATACTACTAAAGGACATAAGCCAACTACAAAAGGAAAATGGCAAAGTATCCAAAGTGTGGAAGAATTACCAGGACAGCACGACACTTATTGTTTCAACGAACCAGAATTTCATAAAGGTGTTTTTGGCAATACATTGACTGGAAATTGCAATTTATCTGAGATTCATGTCAATCAAATCAACCCACATAACTATCAAGAACAAGTAGATGCCTTTACAGCAGGAGCATTATCTGTTGCTTCTTTATTGAATCATCAATTCCTTGAAGAAAGATACCAAAAATCGCGGGAACTAGACCCAATTGTTGGCGTATCATTCACAGGATTATTTGACTTTTTTGTACATGCTTTTGGCACAGATTGGCTGCGCTGGTGGGCAGCAGGAAGACCGCAAACAATCCAAGGAATTGAGTTTAAACAGCAAGAAGAAAAATATCTAACTAAGTGGAAAGATATTGTCCATCAAGTAGTATGGGAATACTGCGACCTGCATAATATCAAACGCCCAAATCGCTGTACAACTATCCAACCATCAGGCACAAAATCTCTACTTACAGGCGCTTCTCCAGGCTGGCATCCCCCCAAAGCCCAACGTTTTATTCGCAGAATCACTTTTCGTAAAAATGACCCTGTAGCCCTAGCTTGTATCGATTACGGCTACAACGTTGTTCCGTCGCAATCAGATAAAGACGAAAACGGTAATTTATTGCACAATCCCTTCGACGAGCGATGCAGCGAATGGTTGGTAGAAATTCCGGTGGCTGTACCTTGGGCAGATTTACCTGGAGCAGATGAAATTGATATTAGCCAATTTAGCGCAGCATCTCAAATGGATTTCTATATGCAAGTACAGAAATTTTATGTAGCTCACAATACCAGCGCCACAATTGAGCTAAGAGAAAACGATATTGAATCGTTGGGAAAGCGCATCTATGAAGCTATCCGCGATGATGAAGGTTATATATCTGCGGCGCTGCTAGCGCGATTTGACGCGCATCAGACCTTCCCACGCTTGCCTTTTGAACCAATTGATAAAGAAACTTACGAGCAATTGATGCAAGGAGTGAAAAGCCGACGGCAAACAGATGACTTCTATTCTGCTTTAAGTCGTTATGATTCTGGCGAACTATCGGAATCTGGACCTGCAGGTTGCGACTCAGATAAGTGTTTGTTCTCTACTGAACAAAAAAGCGGGTGAGATAGAACGGTAAAGGTTAAAAGAGAATTTTCCTTTAACCTTTTATCTTCAGGAGCAGGAAGTTCTTGGCAAAGAACGTTAAAATCCCAGTGAACAGCGTTGACAATCAGGAATTTTGAGTATGTTCGTTGATGAACTAACACCAATATTTAGAGAATTTACCCAGCATCCGGTTTCATTTTTAGGCGGACTTTGTTCTGGGTTGCTGCGACTCAACTTAAATGACGACCCTGTTAGAAGCTGGCTCCAGCAGCAAGGCGGTTCTGTCCCAAGTAGTTCAACTCTAAATCAGCACAATAACGGTAGAAGTAGCGGACCTCAGTCTATTTCGATTGAATAATGTTGGTAGGGCGGTTAGTTCAGTGCTAACCGCTACAAGTAAAAGTTTTGTAATGCAGATGACCTTTGCAATTGAAGGAATAAGCTATGATATGACGTATGCGTAAGTTCACTCCTGTTTTTGGTAGGAATAGCTATGCTGCCATTATGGTTGGCAAAACTTCATATCCACCATTGACAATTCTGATAAGACCTTGCTTGCTGGCAATGTTCGCTATCCGTCTGGCTTAAGACTTTCGCACCTCGTCTAGACTTAATGCGATCGATATGACTATTTACGTTGGAAACCTCTCCTACCGAGCTACTGAAGAAGATCTAAGAGCAGTATTTGCTGAATATGGCTCGATCAAAAGAATTGTTTTACCTACAGACCGAGAAACCGGACGGATGCGAGGTTTTGCTTTTGTGGACATGACAGAAGATGCCCAGGAAGACACAGCAATTACTGAATTAGATGGTGCTGAGTGGATGGGTCGCCAATTAAGAGTAAATAAAGCCAAGCCTAGAGAAGATAATCGGCGCGAGGGTGGCGGCGTTTCTAGGAGAAATGAATATTAACTAAGAGCAATACTAGCAAGATAATTAGCTAATTTTGTAAGCCACAAATTTGCTAATTGCCAGCTAGAGTATTTTGAATAAAAGTTAACATATCCGACTAGTTGTAGCAAAGGTAAGTAACGTTACAAATAGTCGGTATTTTTATGTATATGCCTAGATTTTATAAAACTTACACTTATTTATGCTATTTTATGCATAAAAGTACAACAAAGGGTAATCTCAGCAACTTTTAGCTACCACAGTTTAAACGATTTGAGAACTAATTGATATTCACTAATCAATTTAAATGTTCATTAAATATAATGATTTCAAAACCTGACGCTTCAGAACGAATGGAGCAAATAGATAATTCATTTTTACCTCTAGTTAGTATTATCACGCCATCCTATAACCAAGGAAGTTTTATTCGGAGAACAATTGAAAGTGTATTAAGCCAAAGTTATCCAAATATCGAATATTGGGTAATTGATGGTGGTAGTAAAGATAACACTATCTCAATTTTAAAAGAGTACGAAAACGATCCTCGGTTTCATTGGATTAGTGAACCAGACAAAGGACAAGGAGATGCAGTTAATAAAGGATGGCAACGCTGTCAAGGAGATATATTAGGATGGCTAAATTCTGATGATACTTATCTTGAGGATGCGATAAAAACACAAGTAGGGGCATTAATTGAGCATCAAGAGATAGGGTTAGTTTACGGTAATGCTTTGTTTATAGATGAAAGTGATAAGATAATAGGGAATTATCACACAAGACCATTTGACAGAAAGCGCTTTTTGCACGTTTCTTCAATTGCGCAACCTACTGCATTTTTTCGTCGTAGTTTGTTGGAAAAAAGTGGCTTACTTAATATCAATCTACACTATGCACTCGACTTTGAATTTTTCCTTAGACTGATGTGGCACACAACATTTTTATATACAGGAAAACAGGTAGCAACTTACCGACTGCATCAATCTTCTAAAACAGTAGATGGATATAAGCAAATGCTAAGTGAAACTATTGCAGTGGTAAAACAAGTTTGCGATGAATATCCAATAGCATTAGCTAGAACAAAAATGAAGGCAATTAGTGACTGGTATTGGATGGGAGCAATCAACAGCTTAGAATCAGGAAATTATACTGATGTTCGACAATATGCAAGAGATGCTATAAAGTCATATCCAATACGCCCTCGAATAGGAATATTTTTATTAAAAGTTTTTGACACTATTTTTCATACTAAAGTTTTTGAAACAGCAGTTGGGCTTATTGATAGGGTAACGTACAAGCTAAACACTACTAAGTTGTGAATTATGCTTTATTTTATTAATTATGAAAAATATTTTGTTTGTGTCTCCTTATGCTGTAGTTCCACCACGTTATGGCGGTCCTTTAAGAGTTTATAACTTATGCTTGAATTTATCGCAGTACTACAGAGTAAAGCAGTTTGCGCAACAGGTACAGCGTAGTAATATGTCTTGGAACTTGTCGCCTTTAATTCAACAAGTTCAACCCAATTATACAGAGTACAGTAGCAGAAATCTATTGAGTTTATTTCTATACGCACTTACTAGCTTAAAGTGGAATTGTCCTCCTGTCTGGCAAAGCGCTGTACTTGAAATTAGTAATCCATACTGGTTACGGGAACAATTAAATTGGGCAGATATAATTCATGTTGAACACCCCTGGCAATTTTCGTGGATTCATAAGCACGTAGGGAAAATTAAACCTATTATTTTTTCTGCCCATAATGTAGAAAGTATATTGTATAAAACTGAGCAAATTTTCGCTCCTAGATTAGTTGCTCGTAAAATTATTCAAGCTATTCATTCGCAGGAATTATTTGCAGTTAATCAAGCAAATCATGTTGTGGTAACTGCGCCAGAAGACTTACAATTGCTCGTCCAAAAGTATGCTATGTCACCGCTAAAAGCTACGCTGATTCCTAATGGTGTAAATTGTACGACACTTATTCCTGCTGATTCAGTATTAAGACAAAAGCGCAAGCTTGAATTAGGATTATCTGACAAAAAAGTTATCGTCTTCTCTGGATCGATGCATCGACCTAACGCCGAAGCTGTGCAACAAATTATCAATTGGGTAGAAAACTGGCATAACGATCGCATTTGTTTTTTAATTGTCGGTACTGTTGGGCGAATGTTTGCTCATATTCAACACCCATTGATTAGGTTTACAGGGTCAGTTGAACAAACTAAACCCTTTTTTGAAGCTGCTGATATTGCAATCAATCCTATGATTTCCGGTAGTGGAACAAATCTCAAACAGCTAGAGTTTATGGCAATGGGCTTGCCTACTATTGCTACTCCTATAGGGGCAAGGGGTATTCCTATAATCGATGGAGTTCATGGCTATATTAGAGAGCTTAGTGAATTTCCTAATCATATAAACTGGTTGCTAGAGAACTTAGATTCTCAAACAGATATAGGTAATAACGGACGTGCATTAGTAGAAAAACAATTTGATTGGTCAATAATTGCTAACAAATTACTATCTGTGTACGAAAAGTTTTTAAATTAGACTAAAAAATAATTTTGTAAGTGAGTAACTTCAGGTAGGTAAATTTTGGCTCTCGGTACGTAGTTTTTTAAGCAAATTTTCGCTAATTTTTGGAGAATGCAACTACTCTACACGTTGACAGCTTATCCACCTTATATCGGCGGCGCTCAACTTCATCAGCATTTGATCGCACAGCAATTGCAAAAACAGCATTCTATTCAGGTAGTTAGTCAATGGGATACTAATCGCACAGACTGGTTATTAGGTACAACAGTGCGATCGCCTAATACTGAATATAACTACATCATTGATGGCATCCCTGTACGCCGTTTAGGTCTTTCAGCCAGGGAAAAATTAGGCATTGCGCATTATTTGCCAATTTACTACCCCTTGATGAATTTGGCATTACCGCCAATTGCTAATTGTTTAGAGCAACATCTAGCCTCCGATGCAGCCAAAGCCGATTTAGTACATAACGTGCGCATTGGTCGAGAAGGATTAAGTTATGCTTCTTATCAAGCAGCCAAGCGTTACAATATTCCGTTTGTATTTACTCCCGTTCATCATCCGCGTTGGGTGGGTTGGCGCTACCAAGCTTATATCAAGCTATATCAAATTGCTGATGCTGTAATTGCCTTAACCAATGCTGAAAAGCAAATTTTGATGGGATTAGGTGTAGCAGAAGAGAAAATTGCGATCGCAGGAATGGGACCAATCTTAGCTACTCAAGCTAATCCAGCAGCTTTTTTAGCTAAATATCAAATTAAAGAACCAATTGTATTATTCTTAGGACAACACTACCAATACAAAGGCTATCGGCAGTTACTCCAGGCAGCAAAGTTAGTGTGGCAGAAGTTACCAGAAGTGCAGTTTGTATTTATTGGTCCGCCAGTAGGCAAGTCAGAACAAAATTTTGCCGCTATTACCGATAAGCGAATTCATCGTTTGGGTAAAGTAGATTTGCAAGAAAAAACAAATGCGATCGCAGCTTCTACATTACTGTGCGTCCCCTCATCTCAAGAAAGTTTTGGCGGAGTATATACTGAAGCATGGAGTTTTAGTAAGCCTGTCATTGGTTGCAACATTCCCGCCGTAGCCGAAGTAATTACAGAAGGCGTTGATGGTTACTTAGTCGCCCAAGCAGCCGACCAAATCGCCGAAAGGATTATGCACTTATTGCTTCACCCCAGTCAAGCTCAAGCTATGGGTGCAGCCGGAAAACAAAAAGTAGAGTCCCTTTATAGCTGGCAGCAAATTGCCGATCGCACACAACAAGCCTATCAAAAAGTATTGAGTTACACCTAATAGCCGCAATGATATCGAGTTGCCCAACTAAATCTATCCTTGGCAGCCAAGTTTATGCCACAAGTTATGAAGATGCGATCGCCCGCATTACTATATGGGCAGATACAAAAACTTCTTGCTACGTGGTAGCAGCAAACGTTCATGTCATCATGACAGCTTATTGGCAAAAGCGGTATCAACAAATTATTAACCAAGCAGCACTCGTAACACCCGATGGGATGCCCTTGGTGTGGGCATTAAGGCTGTTAGGCATCAATGGACAGGCGCGGGTATATGGACCAGATTTGATGCTTGCTTGGTGCGATCGCGCAGCTAAAATTGGCATTCCTATTTACTTGTATGGCGGTACAGAAACAGTGCTTGCCAAACTACAAAGGAACTTGCAACAACGCTTTCCTAATTTAGCGATCGCAGGTAGTCATTCTCCGCCTTTTCGATCTTTAACGCTAGAAGAAGAAACAGCAGATATCAACCGCATTCACAATTCTGGTGCAACTGTTGTATTAGTAGGTTTGGGCTGTCCAAAACAAGAAATATGGATGGCAAGGCAACAAGGAAAACTGCAAGCTGTAGCCATTGGAGTAGGCGCAGCATTTGGCATTCATAGCGGCGAAATGACTCAAGCTCCGCGTTGGATGATGAATCTAGGTCTAGAGTGGCTGTATCGCTTGGCTATAGAACCTCGAAGATTGTGGCGACGATATCTAATTAACAATCCAGCTTTTGTGATCTTATTTGGCTGGCAATTATTAAAACATAGGTTGTTGGCGTATAAAAAAAGCTCTAAATAAATTATTTATTGATAAGTTAAATTTACTAGGCTTTTGGGGAATACTGAGCGTGTTGTTCTTGATGTACCCAAGGCTGCTATGGACAACTTATCTACTACACCTCATCCTAAAAAGGTAATTAGAACTGATATTCGCGCCCCCCAGAGCTTGCAACCTTGGCAATTGCTCAAAAGCAACTATTATAGAGTGCTAGCACTGTTATTAAGCGACTTACTAGCTTTGGCTTTGGCTTGGCGGTTTGCTGAATATGGGAATAAATTTTACTCTCCAGTTTCGCCGCAATTAGATTGGTGGGAATGGCTGGGGTTGCCTAGCTTGTTTTGGCTATTTGCTAGTTGTACTTTCATACTATTTGCTTATGGAGGTTTGTACAGCTTCTCAATGCAGTGGAAATACGTGCGTTGCGGTCAGTTAGTCAGTGTAGTTTACTTGATGTCTTTAGTTATTGGCTACATCTACGACCCCAAAATAGACCCGCCGCGATCGCTCTTTTTTACAGCTTGGTTTGGTAGCATCTTGTTAGTAATCGCACTAAGGCTGATAACAGCATTAATGCTGCGGCAAGCCGAGCAACGCCAACAGCAAATTCCTGTATTTATTATCGCTCCTGCCCATCGCTTGGCAATTTTAAGTAAAGTGTTGCAAAGTAGAGCGCAATGTCAAGTCGTGGGTGCGGCTCTAGCGCGTAGTGCCAATGCGCCTAGTACTCTCCAAGCAATTTTGGCATCGCAAGCACAAGAAGTATTAGTCGAAAACTTGCCCCAAACCGAGCTTGCTTCTGCTTTGTACTGGCGATTGCGGCGATTGGGAATTACGATGCGCTTGATTCCCTCTAGCTTAGAAATGCTACATCGTCGCGGAACTCCGGAAGTTTTTGCCGGATTACCGACACTTTTACTGCAATTTCCCATAATTGGCGGTTGGGACTACCGTTGCAAGCGATCGCTCGATTTTGTCGGAGCATTATTAGCTTTAATTGTATTTTCACCTGTATTTATAGGAACTGCGATCGCAATCAAGCTTTCTTCTCCTGGTCCTATTTTCTTTTGTCAAGAACGCATGGGATTGCACGGTAAAGTATTTCAAGTGTGGAAGTTTCGCACTATGGTTGCTGATGCTGCAACATTGCAAACAAATTTAGAACAGAACAATGAAGTCAAAGATGGCGTAATGTTCAAGATGAAAAACGATCCTCGCATCACTTCTATAGGACGCTTGCTCCGACGCACTAGCCTGGATGAATTACCACAATTATTTAATGTTTTATTAGGTCAAATGAGTTTGGTTGGTCCGCGTCCTCTGCCGTTAAGAGATGTAGAACGCTTCGCTCCTTGGCATCACATCCGCCATCAAGTTCTACCAGGTATTACAGGTTTGTGGCAAGTTTCGGGACGCTCTAATATTAATGATTTTACTGATGCAGTACGCTTGGATCTTTACTACATCGATAATTGGTCGTTGAATTTAGATCTAGACATTTTAGTAGATACCTTCAGAATTGTTTTATTTGGTAAGGGTGCTTATTAGAGGCAAATATGGAAGATGAAACTCGCCTTTATATTATCTCTAAAGAAAATTCTGAAGGTAAAATCATTGGGCTATTAGTAGCTGCTTTTTACGGCTTGTTTACGCTTTTACCCGATAGCAATACACAAGTTGTAACTTGGCCTTGGGTTTTCTTATGGCAAGTTGGGTTACTTTGTCCTGTTATCTGGTTGTTGTGGCAGCTATGGCAACAACAGGGAATCCAAGTTTTAGGTCATAAGTTTGACGCGGTTGCTGGCTTAGTAATAATCACTTTAATACTTTCATCTGCGATCGCTACTTTTCCCAATCAAGCTCGTTGGTATGCTTGGGCGGCTTTATGCTTTGTAGCAGCTTTATATGCGCTCAATAACTGGCTAGCAGGAGCAACACAACGCCGCTATCAGCTATTAGTAGCCCAAGGCTATCTAAATTTGGCCTTTATTGTACTTAGTCTTGGCTTGTGGACAAGCCAGATTTTATTACCAGAATTAAATCGTTTAAATCAAATCCGCCAACAGTACGGGGCAAATCTACCTTTTGACTTTTCCACAGTAGAACTGCGTAATGGTTTTCCTATCGGTCATCAAAACTACGTTGCTGGCTACTTAGTCTTAGCAATCCCGTTACTAATTGGACTAAGTATTGTTCAAACCGGATGGCGGCGTTGGCTGTGGGTAGTGGGAGTAGTTTTAGGATTAATTAACCTCTATTCTACTAGTTCTAGAGGTGGATGGTTAGGATTAATAGTCTTTATTATTGCTAGTTTTATTATTTTGCTCTTACGCAGCGATTTACCCCGACGCTGGCTTAGTTTGGGAGGAATTGGCGTATTAGCTGGATTAACACTTTTGGTATTAGCCAATAATCGGCTAAATACCCTAATTAGCGCAATATTTACAGGTTCTTCTGGTGGAGGAGAACTAGCTTACCGTACTATCACCGCCACTACAGGCTGGAAAATAGGCAGCAACCACTTAGCTTTTGGTGCAGCACCAGGCAGTGTACCGATACTATACCGGTAGTATCGCCCAATTTGGGCAGGCAGAGAAGCAGAACTTGCTTACCAACTGCATAGCACTCCTGCTCATCTCTGGGCTGAACTAGGAATACTTGGAATTACAACATTAATTAGCGCGATCGCTCTTTTGCTCTATAGCGGCGTGAAATGGATACGTGCTGAATCTAATACCTCACGCTCAGACCAAATTTTTGTTTGGAGTATCTACGGCAGTTTGCTTGCCTATGGCATAACTAGTATTACAGACTATCAAATAGATAATATTTGTATCAGCGGTACATTGATAATTTTTATCGCTGTTCTCGCTACGATATTTCGCTCCAAATTAGCGATCGCACCGCGTCAACTTACGCCTCAAACAAGCTTAGGCTTAACTTTAGGTGGATTAGGCATAGTATTAGCAGTGGGGATATGGTTGTTTCCTATACATTATGCTTGGAACTTATCTAGTATTGGTTTTGCTAACTTAAGCGCTCAAGAAGTAACCAAAGAACCGCAGCAAAAGTCCAAACTAACAGCAGCATTTGTCGATTTGCGGGGTCTAACCAAGCTGCGATCGCGCCATTATTGCTTGCTTGCGGTGAAATTGTTTTACCTGCTGCAAGTTCTAATACCTGCAAGCCTAAAGTATTTTGAGAAATTTCCCAATCGCTTTGCGCGGCTTTGAATTTACCTTGCCACCAGCGTAAACCACCCCGACAAGTTTGCCAATAACTAGTAAGCGTTGAAGGCTGCTGCAACAGTGTTGTATATTTTGCCTCTAGGCGATCGCTTACTTGGCGATAAGTTGGTTGTAATTGCGGCGATTGCCAAGCTGGACTAGTAATAATTAGAGGCTCGCGTAAAGCTTCTAAGGTAATAGCTTCAACTGCTAAATCGTTTTTTCCTTGGGCAAGTAAGCTCAAGCCTAAACCATAAAATACGCCTCGTTTAGCTGGAAATAATTGCGCCGAACGAGCAAATTCTTGGCTTGCAGCTTGGGGATCGCCTGCAAACATAAATAGCCAAGCTAAATTAGTATGCCCAAATTCTTGATAAGGTGAAGCTTGATTGCCTTTTTTAAACCAATCTATTGCTGCTGTTAGTAGTGCTTGTCTTTGCGCGGGATCGGTAGTTTGCAAGCCTAGATCGCCCAAATTCCAACCGAGTTGATAAAGATAATAAGGCTCCCAAGGCGCTAGTTGATGCGACTTCGTTAGATTTTCGATAAATGCGGCTGTTAGTTTGGACTTTTGCTGCGGTTCTTTGGTTACTTCTTGAGCGCTTAAGTTAGCAAAACCAATACTAGATAAGTTCCAAGCATAATGTATAGGAAACAACCATATCCCCACTGCTAATACTA
>Ga0181460_10020_pt1 | contig 16813 bp, 13 predicted proteins | sample InSIn3SAF170_FD_119808 | JGI IMG/M metagenome (GOLD analysis project Ga0181460, IMG submission 119808) | Clean room microbial communities from NASA Spacecraft Assembly Facility at Jet Propulsion Laboratory, Pasadena, California, USA -... ... | reverse complement strand
TCATACTTCACTCTACTACACAACATGCATATAACTCTTAGACAGACATCATATATTTCTTTATGACAAAGGTATGACAGCCATTACACAAGCAAGTCTCAATGAGCCAGTCGTAGGTTACATGTCATGTATGTCACTCCCAACACCTCATTATATTATTCACATCTAACTTCATTCACTTGAACTCGTCACAGCCTCACGTTCTCACATAAAGTAAAGTCCCCAACTTCAAACTCCTAAGCTAAGTTATGACATGATATGACCATTATAAAATAGATTCGATACATGAGAGGAAAGCGAGTCAGCGAAAACAATGCGCTATGACACACCAAGCTTCGAATCTTCAAAAAAGTGAATGTCTTCATCTGAGTGGAAGACATAGGCATAAGAAGGGGAGGTCTCAAGTAGTACCATCATGGTGGGTAATGGGAGGGAAGAGTTGACATCGTAACTGGTAGCCACACCCGATGTGAGCGAGGGGTTATTCAAGTAGGTGGAATCAATAGAGGTTGAAATTCAGTGATTGAGACTCCAACCATGGCATCTGCAAGGGTGTAACATACAAGGAATGGAATGAAGGTGGTGCAGGAACCCTCACCATATGAATAGTGAGTGACCCCTAAGAAGTAAGGGCCCTGTGTTCCGTATACGTAAGCCCCGTCCCGGGGTCTGGGGTCCATCCTTCTCTCGGCCACTGCTGGGTCACTTCTATCTTGTATGTTGTCAACTTGGCTCTCTCATCTGTTGGGGAACTTGATACACTCGCATAAAAGCCGTTGTTAACTGAAGCCCTGAACTGAAGCACCTAGCCCCATGTCATTCACTCTCTGCACGAAGCCGTTCAAAGAAGCCCTGAACTGAAGCCGTTCATTCACTGCACATAGCCTCGACCCGGGCACATAGTTGACAAAAGCACATAGTCCATTTTATTCACCCCTTTTTTTCCCACCCTCGGTCTATCTATCGGTTGGCAGTAGTCGTCCTCCGGACCATCCCTCTCACAGAAGACTGGCCATAAAAAGATTTCCAGGCAAGCATATGTATCTACTATGACTGGCTATGCCCTTCCTTCTGGCTAAGATCGACTATGTCTGACTGGCATATGAACCTCATTCTTGTGAATTAACGTATGTAAGCCTCTTCATTCCTTCCATCCAGCAGCCCAGGTAGGAACTATGGTTCGGTAGCGTTAAGTGATGTAGGAACTATGTTTCCGTCTCGTTAAGTATTATGCAGGTAGTAACCTATGTTCCGTACGTAAAAACCCGTAAGATGTGCCAGTGTGGTAACGCCTCTCCCGTAAGATGTATAAGTGGTAACTTGCCTCCCCACTCCTAAGTTTAGAAATCGAATCAATGCCTATCCCGATAGATCAGTTTGTTCAGTTTGCATTATATAAGTTATAACCCAACAATAGGAGGAACCTAAAGGTGAGCACTAATCCGCAGGGGCCTACTACATAGGTGCTACTAAGGATACTACAGCTACACGTACAGCTATACACATTCCGCATATACCACTATGATTGCCAGGAGCCATTCATGCCCAGTTGAACGTAACCTGTTCTCTTTCCCACGTACACAGTCAGTGAGTGAGTACGTTAGTTAGGTTTGTGAGGTTAGGGGCTTTCCCGATAGACCGAACAGGATGGAGTTCTTATACGTGACCTGTTCTCAATACCACGTGCCCTGTAATTAGGTGGTGGTGGTCATTCTATGCGCGGGAACTGTTTATCATCCCCCCATCCCTGGAATGATGTTGGGATTCTAAGTGTCGTGTTACCAGCTCGACGTTAACTGGAAAGAGGTTGTCAACGAGTTTGAGACCCACGGGATTTAGAAGAAGGAATAACAGTTTCTTGCGCTTGCTTTCTTAGACTTTCCTGGGAGTCAGGATACAGGGTAGGACGAAAGGAGGATATTGCCTTGGCAAGGGCAACAATGAATACGGCTACGTATACGGCAGATACAATGGCAGATATGGCTGCGGATACGACGGCTACAACGGATATTAGCGGATACGGCAACTGCAGCCAACGTAGTAGTTAGTTTGAGGTGCACCAATAGAGAGAGGAGGAATCTGACGCTGCTGGCCGGTATCAGCGGCCAGAGGGTCCGGATGATGTAGTCTGTGAGGTCACGGACAAATGACAGCTTTCACCTTAGTGGCCTATCAAACCTTATCAATTCAGTTCAACCATTACTGAACGAGACGGAAACATAGTTACAGCAACACATAGAGCTAATCAAAGGGGCCTAAGCCACAGAGGTTACTACACAGGGCCACTAATCGCAGGGAAGGATACTAGTAATGGGGCTACACATAGAGCTACAACGTAGAGGATTCCTTTTAGTCCTACGGCTACTCACAGGAATCTAATACACAGAGAGGGGACCTAATCCGCAGGGCATACTCAATCAATGGGGACTAATTGAAGAGGACTAATCAAAGGGGACTGATCAACAGAGAAGGGGATACTCAATTGGGCTACTCCTACAGCAGCTACACTAGAGTACTTACTTAATACACATAGAGGTTACACGATGCATGAGGTACAATGGTTACACGAGGCAGGTTCGATTACAGTCATAGCTGGGCTGGCATACTCGGATACTCAGGCTGGAGACACTCATTGAGAAGTCACATTGAGCACTTCACATAGACGATCATTGACAGAAAGACAGAAGGGCATTCCCATACATAGAAAATCATACCTTGAACTCTGCCCTCTAACCTCTCGACCTCGACCCTCGACGAAGGAACTCGACCTCAAACTATTAATCTAAATCTTCCTGATACGGAAGAACCTCAGCCCTCAAAATAGATCCTTGACCCTCAAACTCGACCTCGAACTTGAACTCTTACTTTTATTACTTCGATCTTGACCCCGAAACTCACCTATAACCAAAACTAACTATACCTCGAAACTATAGCCTCTAACGCCACGGGACATTCTCTTCATTTTCTTTCGGGATTGATTTAGTCTTACGGGTGGATGCGTGGAGAGGGCTTTTCGGATTGAATTGATTGATTCACCTGATATCATCTTCCGATAGAACCGTTACCAACTTGACCCATCTTACGAGATAGGTGGAACACTGGACACTAGCAACATCGACCGAGATAGGCCATCCAGAATAAGAAGCTCTATTGCCTGATCTTGTATCAAGCCCCCTTCATTAACAGCTGTCGTCCCCTTCATTCGCTGAATAGCTCCTTACCACCAACCACACCTGCCCAGGCCGCAGCACCCAAGGCCCAGGATGTATTCAATATCATTCCCCTGATTCTCTATTACCCATTCGCGCATTACCGCATATTCCCCATTCAGTTCGCATTACTGCATTCTGTCCCCACCAGCCAACGTTCGCCCTATCTTTCCTAGAAAAAGACCAGGGTGGAAAACCTGATACCAGCGGTCATTCACTCAAATATATTGTTTCTTAATGAAGATTGACTTTTCAAAAATTATCTATATGATTGCCGGGATTAAATCATCTTTTAGGTTCAGCGGGTCGCTGCTTGCTGGGAGAAGACGGGATGGATGCTATTACCTTGCCCCCTTGCCCCCTTGCCCTAAGCGGACAAGCGATCAATCCCTATCTTTATCGAGGCTTTATTATATTAAGGGGTCAAGGGTCGAGGTGTAGTAGTTGAAGTTCGAGGGTATAGTTTCGATAGTTATGGCAGCTATGGGGCAAACCTCCTGGCACAGTCAAAATGACTTTCAATCCGCGATGAAAACAGGGGATTCGGCCATATGAAACATGGGATTCGTCTATAATTGGCTATTAGCAATGGGCGGGCTATAAACAATGACCACCTCCTGGCTATCAACTGGCTGGGAATGACCGGCAATGACTGGATTGACTCCTCCTTCCTGTATTGACTAGCGGCTATCAAGATCCCCCGGTGACCGGCTCTGGGTTACCACTGGCTAACAACCGTCTAGCAATGACACCTCCTGGGATTGACTATCGGCCATCAGCGACCTTCTGTCTGTCTATGCTCAGCTACGTGCGTGGTGGGGCTAAGGCTTGTATGGTGGGCAGGTGCTATGTTTTGCTATGCTTGGCTATATTCTATGCTATACTCTCTTATCTATGCTTGGTAAGCTATCTCTATATTGTTGCTATCTATATCTTTCTCTGCTGCTCTATACGCTATGCTATGCTATGCTATATGCTGTTCTGCTAATTCATTGCTACGCTATTTGTGGCTATGCCAATGCTCATCATTTGTAGCTACGCTAATTTGGCTATGGCTTGTACGGTGGGCGCTATGCTCATTGGGCATTGGCTATGCTCCTTCAGTGAGGCTATGTCGTTTATGTGAGTGTCCCCTTCCCTGTGCTGTGCTGTCCCTTGCTGTGCCGGGTGGATGTGTATTCAGTAGATGCAGCCTGTTGCCGGTGGGATCGTCTCTTGGAATCGCCAGCATCAAGTAGAAAAATAGACTACTAGCATGCTTGCTCGCTTGCCGCTCTTAGAAGTAGTAAGCTTTCTTTTTCTCTTTTTCATTGAAACCTGGCATTCATTGAAACTTGGCATGTAGTACCAGCATTTGATGGACAAGTGAAACGTAGGGCGAGTATATTGCCAACGTCCATAAACCCTATAGCCTTCAGGGCCCTATGAACTGGCCTATGAACTGGGCAGCTAACAGGACAAGGTAAACGTCTCCATGCGAGCTCATATATCAACGTATATTGATGAGAACTAAAGAGATTTAGCTACTGCTGCACTAGACTAGCTAGAGATAGAAAGGGTTGAAAGAAAGCTAATTTCTATTGATCAGGCTTTTCGACAGAGGCAAGAACTAAGGGGGACTAAAAGAGTCTCTCTCTTAAGGCTTGTTTCCATGGAACTAAATGGCGCTTGTTGTCGGCAGGCTTGAACGGTACAGCAGTAGTCCATAGCGCAGGTAACATATAGACTTAGGCTATTATTTTCACACGGCACACGGATCAAGAAGAAGATCTCTCAACCGGGGATATTGCCATATCTACGTGAGACTAGTGGCATAAGAGTTCAGAGTGGTGGACGGAGAATAGTCATTAGACCCGGAAGGGATAAACACGTTGGACTCACTACGTGCATTCATGGTCTAGGGCTACAGATCTAGTAGTTCTTGCAGGTGGGATAAGGTGTAAGCATTTATGTGAAGGGTAGGTATATTCTTTCCTAGAATGCAGTGTATTCTGAATCGTATGGGCAAAGCTCTTCTTAAATTCAAGTTTGACCATCCAGCTGTGTTTCTGAAGTGCTGGCTGTTGAGAATCCATCTGACAGTTCCACGATCTCTGCTAGTAGAAGGGTGGTTAGGAGGGACTAAAAGGGTTTAGAGCGAAGCGAGCCGCATTAAGGTTCTTTTAGAACCGTTCACAATCCCGGTGTAGCATAAGCGGAGCCGTAACATAGTAGTAAGTCAAGCTAAAAGGTAAGTAGTGTCTGTAAGCCACCACCACAAGCACCACGAAGACTGGGCCTGTTTGTCTGTCTGCCTGTCTGTTGTAGGGTTCTCCACCCACCCACTCCACTAACTCAGTCACTGGGTTGCATGAAGGTAAGCGGGTCTAAGGCTCTGGTACGATTCTCAATTGCCAATATACTGAATGAAATTGGATCCCGCAAAGGCAGGAGCGGAGCCCGTTGATTCTCAACCAGTAGTTATAGATTGAGAGCCAGGACAGGATTACGACTTTCATAGGCATTCCTTAGGTTGCAAAGACAGAGTCAAAAAGCAGTGAATTAGCCAGTTGACTTAGGTATAATAAGTCAATTGCCTAACCGCTGCCTTGAGCGACATATAAGTTTTCACATTGCCGTAATATCGCTAAGCTCCCATGCCAGTGTAAGCTTGTCTAGCGTCCCTTCCATACGGGTCGATTCGTACCGGTCTTTAACTACTACTGAGCCAAACCTTAAGATTGAGATCCCACACCTGTTTACCGGGGACCGGGTTCCCTTTTATCAGTACATAATCCCGCAGAGATAGAAGCTATAGTGGGAGCAGAGGTGGGAGAGACAGTAGAGTCCAAATAAAAGCCCCCGGGCCCTAACGCATTGCTACGATGCGGAATGTGATGTAGCACCTCACGAAGCATTCCTTTTGGTTCAAGAGTAAGATTCATAGCCATTCATTGGAAAGCTTGCCCCGAAAGATGCATATTATTAAGCTGCAAAGGTGGTTGCTTCAGTATAAGTAATATAAGTAAGATAGGCAAAAGTCTCAAGGGTGGTGTGGATACGGTTATATAAGATGATGAAAATTAAGTCCTAGTCCCAGATAAAGATCCACCATTTGCAGAGTGAATTCCAATTCAAGAGCCTGCAGGGTACCTTCTGTAAGAGCTAGTTTGAAAGCCATAAGCAAAGGCAGAAGTAACGGAGTAAATAAAAGAGTCAATCGATAAAGCCCCATAACTTTCATAAACATTCATAGAACAGACGGGTGGAGTACTAACAGAGAGACATGAACTGGTGCCCACAGACCAATCATATCTACTCCTGCATACACTCGGGCATGGATACAACGAGGAGATAGCATGATAACTGGTCACTCGCTTCCCATGAAAGAGAATCTCTGGCAGAATAATAGTAACCTTGCTACTATTTTAGGGCGGGCGGGAGCAACGACCGTTAGTTTCACGCCAGAGACACTCGGAAGCGTAACGACTACCAGACAATTGAGAACATGGCGTTCCAGACTGATCATCGTGATAAAGTGGGTTTACCGGTTATTATTCATAGTGCACTCTCGTAAAAGCGTCAGCTAGCAGCGCAGTCTTTCACGATTATGGAGAGCGATATATAAGTAGAAGACGCTACGCCTCGGTCAGACCATGCAGAAGCAAGCATGACGTCGTCGGCCGGATCCGGATAAGAAAAGCGCAACGTCCCGGATAACCATAAACACCACGCCGTACCATACGTTGCTCTTCGCGGGACAAAGAGCATTAGAATCATAGCTAAAGGCCTTAGGTCTCTAATAATCTAATGTACAACGGTCCATATAGGAAGGTAATAATACCAAGTATGGGTGTTAATAAGATGAGCCTTATTAATAGCGGAAAACGCCTAGGTTAGCTTCGTTCCGTAACCATACGTATACAGTCTTGGTTGGTTATGTTATGCTATGGTCGTATTTCCTTCCTGTATGGTATCAGATGGTATCAGGTATGCTCCTGTGTGGATGGGTCAAAGACAGTTCGAGCAGCAGATTTCAATCTAGAGGTTTGAACCCTGTTGTAGATATTCCAGCAGCAGATCTAGATCCAGGTGGAGATATAAAGCGAATGGTTTACCGAGTCATTGATTGATAACCACCCATCGCATGTGCATTTGATCGAGCGAAAGCATAGGCATAGGTAGAAGCAACAGAAACAAAGGATGCGTAAGCATGACTCGACCAACGGGCCGCCATCATGCGCAAGCAGGCTCGACCGTTAGGGAGAGGCATTTATTGCGAAGAACCATAAGCCCCCCACCCAATAAGCAATCAAGGAAGGCAGGGCTCAAGGACGGCTAGAGAAAGAAAACGAAAAAGAGGATGCGCAAGCAGGCTCGACCGCTAGGGAGAGGACGAAGGATTGAACTGATATTACTACTTGATTTAGGCTATACGTATCAGTTGCTCCGCTCATTGGAGGCCTTCGTCTTTCCACCAGAGCAGCTTCATCTCAGTCGGAACATGCCCACCTTATAGCACTTTAGGGAGAAAAGTACTGAGAATAGAATCCAACGGGTCTTTCCGGTCATATTAGTGAGAATCTTACCCGCTGCTTCGCTCCTCGCCCTTCTTAGGTCGGGTGAGCGCTTTCGCTCCTCACCGGGGATTGGGGTGGGTGGGTAAATGGTAGGGGGGGGTGAGCGGCTTATCGCTGATGGCGGCCCTCACCCATATGAATTGGCGAGTCGATGGCGGCCTTGCCTTTATGGTCGATCGCCCAAAATCGCTGATGGCGGCGCGGCCTTTTGATCGAGTGTGCTAACGCACCCATCAATCGATCAATCACAAAGGACCTTGTCCTTGTATGTGATTCCAGTCATTTTTTATATACGTAATTACGTAATGACTCGATAGCGGTAATTTGATATATGTCTGCCGAGCAGCCGATTCTGCTTCATATTAGAGCCATTAGAGACGCTTTAGCAGATCATGCATGCATATATTATATATGTAATTACGCTTTATCGAATCCAATCACCATACTTATCTGTTTGTTCCCCCACCCAGCGGCACTTCAATGTTCAATGGCGGAGGTTTAGGACCTTCTCCCTTACTTCTGTGTTTCTACCTGCCCACCTTAAGAGCTAGACATTTAGCCCTATACCAATCAATGAATCTTAGTAGGCCGTATCTCTTGTAGCAACGAATATTCTCCCTTACCTTGTTTCCAACCCAACACCTTTGTGTTGGCCCTAGACCATGAATTTAGTGAGTCGGGCTCCCCTTCCCTTATAAGCACCGGATTGGATGGGACGGGTGACGCCCTTACCTTATGCCTAGACCCAGCACTTTCATGAAGCCCATATGCCTTCGATGCTTGGGCCTTTTCCCTTGCCCTCAGAAGCGCAAGCCCTCCGGACCTTACCCTTTTCTTTTGGGATTCGATCCAGCCCAACTAAGGACAAGCACCCACTCCGTAACAAAATGAAAAGCAGCGAGCTCCGCAACAAAAGCGAAGCGAGCCGCGCTAGTAGCGCGCATCCGTTTTTCAGCTGGCTTAAAAGAAATTGACTAATAGGGGCTCGCTAGCCCCTAACCTAGGTTGGGAAAAGCCCTTTCTATCTTATTAGAAAAGCCTAAGGGCCCTGCAATCTTTCTAAAGCGCTAACGAGCAAGAAAACGGCGTTAGCGCAACGGCTTTCGCGCAGTTCAATCCCTTGCTTGTTGCTTTCGAGCCCTTAGTAAGGTTGCTTGTTTTTATATCTCCTCAATAAAAAGGCGAAAGGTTGCTTTACTAATATTATAAGATAAGGCGCGTTAGCCTATCTATAGTAAGGGCCTTTTCTTGCTGGGCTTGAATGCTTACCTTCTTATTATGAAAAGGGGAAAGGGGCAACCAACATAGGAGGCTAGCTTGCTTCCACTGGTGGCGGGCGGGCGAAGGGTCCAAAGGACACGTAGCCGGAGGCGAGTCACAAAATCCAATAGTTCCATTTTCCTTCTTGTTCATCAATCGGAAATCCAGACAAACCGGGCACTACGGTGAGACGTGAAAACACCCGATCCCATTCCGACCTCGATATGTGGAATCGTCTTGCGCCATATGTACTGAGATTGTTCGGGAGACATGGTCCAAGCCCGGCGAAGAAATGAAAATTTCAAAGATTCTGCTCGTGAGCGTAATAGTATAAGCCTGCCTAGACTGTAACTGTAATAAATCATTCCCTTTTTCGCCTTTTTCATCAACTTGCAAGAGATGTAGAAAATAGAATGATATGAATATAGAATGTGTTCCGCGAGTGATCAGTCTGCGCAAAGGCAGAATAGCGGATTGGCTTGTCTTGCCTCTATCTTCCATCCTAGGGGCCTTGTCTCGCTTAACTCGTCGAGTAGTGATTCTCCCGGAATGAAGATTTGTTCACAAAGTATCGCCGTATAATGATTAGCCCCTTTCCCCCGCTTCCATCATTGGTGCTATCGTATAATAGAATAATAGGCTCTTTCTAGGTTAAGACCTCTTTGCCATCTTGCGATGTCCCTCGTACTTTCCCTCCTATGATAGACCTTCTTTAGTCCTTAACCTATCTAGCTGGGCTTAGTCAGCTTTTCTTTGGTAAGTTCGTTTTACACCCTCCGCCTCCCCCCACTTATAGTAAGTGTGCATAGCCTCCCCACAGCCTTCGGGGTCAAATCATGAAAGGGATTGACCTAAGGAAAGTCACTTCATACTTGAAAGGCGGACAAATGACATAGAATAAGATGGCATCAAAGAGAGAAGGACAGTTAATCCAATAGTACTGATAGGACCTTTTCATCTAATAGAATCTAATAGAATAGATCACGCCTTGGGAGTTCTCTTTCTCTCTAACTATCCATTTCGTAAGAGAAGAAAGAAAGGATTGTAGGGCAGATGGTATGCCCCTTTCATGATCTAGGCGTCGTTGATTGATTCTACTTCTTCTCCTTCTTTCTCGAGATTCAGTTAGTGCTCAATCTACTGATCATTGGTAAAAGAGAGAAAAAGTAAGCGGGGTGCTTTCTCTCTTCCCTCCCGGTATCCCCATTAATCTAAGGAATGAAAAATGAATTCCAGATCATTCAGATTTCAGGCGGGATATGGATGGAATCGAGAGGGAAGAAAAAGTCTGGTGTGTGTTGGAGCTTGTGAGCGTTCACGCTCTCAGTTCCCGACATGCTCTGGGCAGGACACTGACGAATAAGAAAACTGTTGAGGGAGTGAAAAACCTTGGTTGGGAGGTCGCTCTAAGGTTACGATCCGTTGGGTTGGGAAACCAACCTGGATCCTATTTCCTCCAAGAGCCCTACCGATTGAGAAGGAGAGAAAGTTGAAATGAGATCGGATCTCTCACGGAAATGGTGAGGCCTTCTTTTATGTCTCTCTCGTACCAAAGAAAAATCTAAGCCAATATCATGAATATCCTTCGCCCGTTATCTCCTAGAATGCGGCAATTCCTATATTCAGTAGTCATCATTTTTACCTTTCTCGGTCTATCCTATTTGTTTTTGCGTCTCATCGGCCTTGATTTTGAAATCCTTATTTTCAAAATCCATTCCGTGCTACTCAGCAAGTTTTTTCACTTCCTACTGAGGGGGCTTGGGTGGGGGTTTCTTATAGCAGCTATTTTAGCTTTTTGGGATCCCGAGCTGGCAGAAATGGTGATGCCGGCAGGCGCTTCCGGCGCATCAAGCTCGGAGGGGCGAGTAAACCAAGCGCCACTAAGCGTGTCGGATCTCACAAAGGCCACCTCGTCGACCGAAACTGGTATCATCATCTATAAAGCCCCGAGGTTTGGACAATAAGGGCTTAAAGCTATGCTTCCACCGCTTTGTTTATCCTGTTCTTTATTAAGGCATCTCTTTGATCGAAGCTTGCAGTTGATCCTTCCTTGTCCTATGGGAATGAAAAAAGTCCATACTCTGGAGATACTAGAAGGAAGAAGGTGCTTGCATCGATTGGTTAACCAGCCTATATGCCCCGATTCGATTACTTGCTTTGGCTTGGCTTTGCTTGGATTCTTGGTATGAGTTTTGAGCATTAGCTTTAGCGGCATGTGCTTATTGTTTTGTATGTGGGTTTTCTGCTTTGCCATGTCAGTTGAACCAGTCTATCTGCTGAGCGTACAGCTTCTTCTTTCCTTAATCTCGAACGCTTCACTTCGTCCCTTTCCCTTTCGGGCACATGAGAAAATGGCTCTATTTCACACAGTTTTTCCTCTCCTCTTCAATTTACTTATTTGCCCCTCAAATAAGTCAAAAAATGGTCGAGCACCTAAAGGTTAGGGTTTACTTATTGCCCCTCTCAAATAAGTAACCAAAACAGTCGAGCCTGCTTGCGCATCCTTAACAGTCGAGCCTGCTTGCGCATCCTTTTGGTCGAGCACCTAAAGGTTCAATTGACTTATTGGGCTCTCAAATAAGTAACTAAAAGGCGTTGGTCGAGCCTGCTTACGCATCCTTGGCAGTCGAGCCCCTGTCGGTCCTCGCCCTCCCTCCTTTGTAAGGCTTCGCTCTCTTTACGTCGGGTGAGTAATCAATAACCTTTTGGTCAAGCAAGCTTCCTTGCACTAGGAAGCGCAAGCCCCTCCGGGACCTTTATTTCCTGACCAGTAAGCTTCCCTATTATGAGAGTTGGAGAGAGAGCGGATTCATGTAGAAGTATTCTGGCCTGTGCTGGGCTCCCGGGATCAGTTGGGCTTAGCTACTGGGCTAGGCTGGGCTGGTATGGAAACAGTCATTGCAGGAGGTCATTGCTGATAGCCGCTAGTTGATGCAGTCAATCCAGGTGGCGATGCCTTCTTGTCTGTCTGTGAATGGATAAGGAGGATCTTATTGTATGTGTTGGAGATTCATTATAGTAGGTTTTGGAACCGATGGACGATCTTACTTACAATGCACCTGTCGAGGATCATGCACCAGACACATAGTGAGTGCTAGTCTCCGGGGTAGTGCCAGTATGGTAAGGGAGGTGGCTGCGAACTGCGGATGGCGAACTGAATGTGAACTGACTATGGCGAACAGACTGCGGTAGGAACAAGGGTAGGAACTCATGTCGGGGCTGTCCCATACCTGCTCGGGATAGGAACTCATGCTCGGGATAGTAACTAGGGATAATGGTAGAGCCTGGTAATATGCTAAGCGACAGGTTCACTTGGCTTGGATGGATCAAGGTACAATCTTCTTTTTTCAAGGTCTTCCTTTTCAAGGTACAATCTGCATTCTCAAGGTACAGTCTTCAGGTGAGCAACAGAGTCATTAGCGGCGGGTGAGCAACAAATGGGTGCGGCGGAATATTGAGCCGGTGATACACGGGGCAGTAGAGCTCACCCAAAGCGTCGTTGTGGAGTATCGTTGAAGCGTAGTTGTTCCGGATAGGAAGTTGATACCCGTCCTTCATGGGATGGATCATGGTAGAGCCTGGTAATACGCTAAGCGACAGGTGAAATTGGATGGATCAAGATGACCTAATTAAGTCTACAGCCTGGGTTGACTTTTCCACTCATCAATTTCCACTCATCAATAGGAAGTTGCTAGAGTCTGATTCATGGTGAAACACGGCATGTTTCATGATATGGATCATGGAACACATGGGCTGCTATAGCCTTATTCACACGTTAGATGGAGGAACACTGGTCCAATGAGATTGATGAACACGTTCACACAATGGATGAACACTGGGTTAGATTGATTAACACTATCTACGAACAAGGTACAATAATGAAAACCTAGGTTAGGGAAACGAAAACGAGCTCACCCCGCAGTAGACTAAGAGCCAGGGGTGAAGCGTAGTACTGAAGTATTTTCGCCTAGGGCTTGACTTCTTTTACCTTAGTGAGTGCTTTTTACATGTTCGTGGGAGTCTTTATGATGGATGAGATGAGGTTTCGGGGGAGTATTTATTACTTTGCCTCACCAGCTTTTGAAGTCAATAGCCTTACCACGGTCGATAGCCTACTGCTTTTGTCTATTTGGTCTATGAACTAACGGATTAACACGTTCACACAATGGATGAAAACGTTCACACGGCAGGTCAATGAGATCTTTTGATACAAGGTAGGGATAGGAAGTCTTTAATCATGTCCCTAATGGCCTCATAACCCCACTTCAGATGAGCAAAAGAAGAAAGAGCATTGCCAACCATGTCTCCCATAGCAATAGGGAGGTCCAGAAGAATTCGCCTTCGCAACCACGGTCTCCCATAGAGTTTTCCATAGTCTTCCCCAGCATTATCAGTAAATAGCCTTTGAAATGAGATTGATCATTGAACACTACTCTGCGAAGCGGCACCAATAGATGCAGTGAGTGACAGAATCTTGACCAATAGATGCGTTGAGTGGCAGAATCATTACAGTGGTGATTAGCAGATTCTCGAGCCCCTTCTTTTTATGGAATTCTATCTTATGCTTGGGGAGCCAGATCAATCCATCCAGTCACTGCCCCGGGTGTGGTCTTACAGTCTGGTTCCACTGGTTCAATAATGTGTTTTCGCCTATCCCGCATGGTAACTATCTATAGACCGGGATACTTCCCACTCCTTTCAATACGTATATAACTCTTCGGCTAAGGCAACTGATCTAACATCTGTAACTCTCTCTAATAGGCTAACGGGACTGAACTAGAATTACATATATAACTCTGCTCTATTCGTATGAACTGTGTATTATTTTATGCCTTCCTTGCACTAGGAAGCGCAAGCCCCTCCGGGACCTTGCTGACCGGTATTCTTTCTTATCTTGTGGGCTAACGGGACTGCACTTTCATTACATATATAACTGCTATACTCATATGAACTAGGTATTGAATTTCCTGCCTTCTGACCCTTTCTTATTTTGGGCTAACGGGACTGTAATTCCATTCCGTGTGTAATTGTCTCTCTTCGGCTCCCGCAAATGTCGTACGTCTATTCGGTTCATGTTCCCGATCAAAGGTTTCCAACTGTTCAAATAAGCTCCTGGAAGAACGTATATAACTCTGCAGCTTAGGAACTGTTCCAAGGGATATAAAGGGATCTAAAAGTAAGTTCTCTATTACTCTATTATATACGATGCTATGACGATGCAGTAATTACATATATAAAGATGCTCAATTCCTGCCTAACTGAATAGCTGTACTGGGTATATAGATCGATGTAAAAGGTCCATTGTGTGGCTGCCAGCTCTCGTTGACCCGTCTCATATGGACCTGCCATATTTTGTTTTGGGACCCAATATACTAAATTCATTCCTGGATCAGCTTTTGTGGGACCATAGACAATATCTGGATCTCTTTCTTCTTTCTGTGGGAACGTTCTTTGTGGGACCGGTTCTATTCTCGCAGTGGGACCAGCTCACTTTCACTCACATGGCCCAGCTATTATCTCTCTAATGTCCCATCCTCTGATCTGTCTCATGTCCCAGCTCTGTGATGTTCTGGGACCGGTTCTGTTCAATAAAATAAGGCTCTGGGAAATGACAATAATGTCCCAGCTCTGTGATCGTTCTGGGACCGGTTCTGTTCTCGCTTGACAAGCTGCTTTCGCTTGCCTGTAACCCTGCCTGCATACAGATATTGCTGAATGTATGATGTGATTGTATACGTAAATATAAGGTGAAGAGGTCGAGGGGGGTATGCCTAACGAGTAGATATCAATCTAGACTGTAACGTTCCCGTCTGACCGTAATGGGGTCTTCGCTGAACTGGGAATTACGTATTCGACCCGTAATCCGGGACTGTTCGTATGTGGTATCTGCAGCTAACGCAACTGGTATTCCATTTAGAACTAGGAATTGATTCTATCTTCCTTCAATCCGAGGAGATATAACGATGCAGTAATGACGTATTATAAATAGGCTAAGAAGCTCCTACCTAGGTAACTATCTGACTGTAATGGGGATTGATTCCCTTCTCCCCTGTCTATATATGGATATAGAGTAATATATTAGAATCAATGTATAAATGGATATGCATAAATGGAATTAATGATGCTTTATCACTCGATCGACTAGATATGGAAGGCTGGCTGTTTATCGCTCGCTCATGTATGTCGATTATGCAGTTGTTTATTCTGTTTCTTAAGTTTATCCAGCCGATGAAGCAGTCGTTTCAGTGGTTGATCCTGACCCAGTCCCAAAGGAATTCTTGCCTGAGCTACTCACTCCTTGCACGGCATAGCCTCCTAGCAATAGTACTGATCCAGTTGCTTATGATCGTGGTCCAGCTCCTTATGATCGAGAGCCAGACTATGATGTTCGAGATAAAGCTTATGATTTTTATCCAGTTGAACCAGTTGAAGCGTCTGAGCCAGATTCAGATACATAAGCAGATACAAGGGTGACAGAACAAGTTGTTGATCCAGCTTATCCACCACCTCGTTTAGCAACCGTTGATCCAGCACCAGGCTATGGTATTTCATCCTTCCTTTCACTATCCAACTTTGTCATTTCATTCCTTTCACCATGCCAGGTTTGGAATTTCTTAAGAGTCTGATGCTAGTATAGAGTCTTATGTTCGTGGTCGTGATCGTGATAGAGAGCCAGATGTTCGGTATATAGATCGAGATTCTGACGTTGGTGATCCAGAGCTAGAGCCAACCAAAGCCAGCTAACCACCACGTTTGGGTAACGGACCAGCACATTTGGGGAACAAACCACTATCTATGGGGAACGAACCATCACATATGGGAGCCGCCCACCACTATGAAGGAATCCACCCCTATAGGTTCTTGGGAAGACTTGGTGAAGATTCTGTCCCCCTAATGCTCTCTAAACCTAGATACCAGCTAATAACATCACTACCATGAACCAAGCTTGGCAGGTGAGATTGGCAGGTTAGAGGGCTTGTAGGTAGGAGCGTAATGACATATATAATGAGATATCTCTTTGTATACGATATTACGCTTGCCTGGCCTGTGCAGAGAATAGTTCGGGATGAAGGAGCCCGTGTATTTGGGATCGTTGGAGCAGAAGGAGTCGGAATAGATCCGGAGAAGACTCGAGCCGTCCGGGACTGGCCAACTCCAACAACTCTGACAGAAGTAATAAGTTGACTCGGAATGACAAACTTCTTACGACGGTTCATTAAGGGCTATTCGCAAATCGCCCTTCCCTTAACAGAAATGACTAGAGGTCCCGAGACAAAACAATAAGGAGAGGCCCGGTAGGGTGAGCCTGCCGAACTCTCGACCACTATTTACCCACCCACCCCAATCCCCGGGGCCCGGTAGGACCCGTTAGGGGGCTCACTATTCATATGGTGAGGGTGAGCCTGCCGAACTCTCGACAATAGGCCGCCATCGACTCACTCATTCCGATGCCCACCACCCAATAAGCATCAAGGACCGGAGGGGCTCGACTGATAACCCCCCCACCCAATAAGTAAACCCTAAACTTTAGTTGCTCTTTAGTTACTTATTTGAGAGGGGCCACCTAATAAGTAAATTGAACCGGCAACGGGGCTCGACTGATAAGGACCCTTTAGGGGGCTCGACTGATAAGGATGCGTAAGCAGGCTCGACTGTTAAGGCCGCCATCACCCTTTAGGGGGCTCGACCACCGCCTTTTAGTTACTTATTTGAGAGGGGCACCCAATAAGTAAATTGAAGAGGACCTTTAGGATGCGTAAGCACGCTCGACTAGTAAGGACCCTT
>Ga0181460_10018_pt1 | contig 17453 bp, 15 predicted proteins | sample InSIn3SAF170_FD_119808 | JGI IMG/M metagenome (GOLD analysis project Ga0181460, IMG submission 119808) | Clean room microbial communities from NASA Spacecraft Assembly Facility at Jet Propulsion Laboratory, Pasadena, California, USA -... ... | reverse complement strand
CGGATTTATTGACGTGGATGTAGCCAAACAACGCTTAAACGATTCAAACGTCCCGCACATTCGGATTGATGGATGCAAAGGTAGCGCGGTAGTAGCTACAGCTATTATTAATGGTTTGGTAGAACTTGCTTGGCAAGCTTACGGACATGATGACGATGAGGGCTGACTAAAAAGCAATTTTTTGTCAAAGTAACTACTATAAATCTAGCGATCGCAAATCTACAGTACAAAAGCGCTCAATTATGGTAGTAACAACCCCACAAACACTGCTCCTAAGTACCGAAGAACTGCATCAAATCAATGCCTACTGGCGGGCAGCCAATTACTTATCTGTCGGGCAAATATATTTATTAGACAACCCGCTACTACGAGAACCGCTTAAGCTCGAACATATTAAGCCAAGGCTTCTAGGTCACTGGGGAACAACCCCAGGTTTGAACTTTATTTACGTCCACCTCAACCGTTTAATTAAAGCTCAAGACTTGAACGTAATTTACATCGCAGGCCCCGGTCATGGCGGGCCTGGAATAGTAGCAAATACTTATCTAGAGGGAACTTATAGCGAGGTTTACCCCCATATTTCCCCTGATTATGAGGGAATGCAAAAACTATTTAAGCAATTTTCTTTTCCTGGCGGCATTCCCAGTCACGTTGCACCGGAAACCCCCGGCTCAATTCACGAAGGGGGAGAACTTGGTTACTCGCTTTCTCACGCTTACGGTGCAGCCTTTGATAATCCCGATTTGATTGTTGCTTGTGTTATCGGCGATGGCGAGGCAGAAACGGGTCCATTGGCTACTAGCTGGCATAGTAACAAGTTTCTCAATCCCGTAACTGATGGCGCAGTTTTACCAATTTTGCACCTAAATGGTTATAAAATTGCCAACCCTACAGTGTTGGCGCGGATGAGTCACGAAGAATTAGAAAGTTTACTTATTGGCTACGGTTACAAGCCTTATTTTGTAGAAGGGTCAGAACCAGAAGCCATGCACCAGTTGATGGCAGCAACTTTAGAGAAAGTGATTTCTGACATTAAAGCAATTTGGCACGAAGCTCGGAGTAACAACAATACCTCCCGCCCGGCATATCCGATGATTGTATTGAAGTCGCCCAAAGGTTGGACGGGGCCAAAAGAAGTTGATGGCAAAAAAACTGAAGATTATTGGCGATCGCATCAAGTTCCATTTGCGGAAATGGCAACGAAGCCCGAACACTTAAAATTACTCGAACAGTGGATGAAAAGTTATAGACCCGAAGAACTGTTTGATGAGCATGGAACTTTAATGCCAGAACTTGCGGCTTTAGCACCCCAAGGAACGCGCCGTATGGGGGCTAACCCTCACGCTAACGGTGGTTTGCTGCTGAAGGGTTTAAAACTACCAAACTTTGTCGATTATGCGGTAGACATTGCAAGTCCTGGGACGGTAGTAGCTGAGGCTACTCGCGTTATGGGTGAATTTTTGCGCGATGTAATGCAGCAGAACTTGGCAAGCCGCAATTTTCGAGTTATGGGTCCTGATGAAACGGCTTCTAATCGGCTTAATGCTTTATTTGAAGCCAGCGATCGCACTTGGAACGCCCAAATTCTTCCCGAAGACGATCGCCTAGCTCCCGATGGGCGGATTATGGAGATACTGAGCGAACACACTTGTCAAGGCTGGTTAGAAGGCTATTTGTTGACGGGGCGACATGGATTTTTTTCTTGCTACGAGGCTTTTATCCATATTGTCGATTCCATGCTCAACCAACACGCTAAATGGTTGAAAACCACTCGTCATATTCCTTGGCGCAGACCGATCGCTTCTCTCAACTATTTGCTTACTTCCCACGTTTGGCGACAAGATCACAATGGTTTTTCTCATCAAGATCCGGGCTTTATCGATCATGTGATGAACAAAAAACCGGAAGTAATTCGGGTTTATTTACCACCCGATGCTAATACGCTGCTATCTGTAACCGATCATTGTTTGCGTAGCCGTAATTATGTCAACGTAATTGTTGCCGGAAAGCAACCCGCTTTGCAGTATTTGGATATGGATGCAGCAATTAAACACTGCACTACAGGTATCGGAATTTGGGGTTGGGCGAGTAACGACCAAGGAGTAGAACCCGATGTAGTTATGGCTTGTGCGGGGGATGTCCCAACTTTAGAAACATTAGCGGCGGTGGATTTGCTTTACAAAAACTTCCCCGATCTCAAAGTGCGGGTAGTAAATGTCGTTGATTTAATGAAACTTTTGCCAGAAAGCGAACACCCTCACGGGTTAAGCGATAAAGATTTTGATTCTATCTTTACTCCTGATAAACCAATTATTTTTGCTTTTCATGGCTACCCTTGGCTAATTCATCGCCTTACCTATCGACGCACAAATCATCGCAATCTTCATGTCCGGGGCTACAAAGAAGAAGGAACAACAACTACGCCCTTCGATATGGTGGTTTTAAATGAATTGGATCGTTTTAGCTTGGTAGATGATGCGATCGATCGCGTACCCAAACTTAAATACACCGCCGCGCACGTTAAACAAATGTTGCATGACACACTAATCGAACACAAGCAATATATCAACGAACACGGTGAAGATATGCCAGAAATCCTGAATTGGGAGTGGCGTTATTATAGCGGTGAGGCAAAGAATACTCAGCCCAAAACTGACACCGCACACAACGTAACTCCTTCTCAAGAAGGTGGCGAAGGCGCAGCAAAATCTAATTCTTAGTTTGATTTAAACCCCTTTCCTACAAGGAAAGGGGAGGATTTTGGCAATTAATCTACATAACGCCGTTTAGAGCGCGATTTCTTTTTCGGACGGTTGCGATCGCTTTCTGCCTCCCTACCAAGCCGACGGCTAACATCTACAAACATATCTTTGCGTAAAAATGGATAATCGCTGACCCAAAGACTTCGACTGGGAATGTATAAGTCTGTAACTCGATCGATATTACTTAAGTCCGGGCTATTGGACAGCAGTACCATTTCGGCTACTTGACCTATTGCGATCGCTTTATGTTCTTTACGCAATGGCACTTGGATTGTAGTTACAAATCCTGTTTCGTCGCCAATTTCTAAGTTTAGTCTGCGTTCGCGGTTTTCAATTAATACAAGTTCTCCAATTTGATTTACTGTTTCCTCGGTACTGATTAATTCTTCCGTTAGAAATATATCTAAGATCCGACCGCGAAAAAAGCCAGCGTAGGGATAGCGGCGATACTCCAGATTGCGTAAACTTGTCCAATATACAGGACCCCAAAACCAGTAAAGCCCGCCAATTAACCCCGCACCAAATAAAATAGTGCTAAAACCCGCACCTAAAAAGACTCTCAGTAGTAAAACACCTAGGACAGCAACCACAGAAATTAACAGCCGTTTCAAAAAATCTGTAGATTTTCCCCAGTAATACTTATATTGCTCGGCAGTGGCAATTCGAGGTATAACTTGTTCAAATTTCTGGCGCGTGAGGGTAACTAACATAAGGGAGTTTTAAAACGTATTCGCAAGTATCCCCACCATTAGGCACTAGGCGTAGGAATGAAGTAATAGGCGTGTCACATTAAAACGTGAAACTCGTTCTTATGGTAGCTTGCCAAGTAATACCGTTAGAACTGTCATTATTAGCATTGTCAATTAGCTGGACGATCGGGCTAATACTAAGATTATCGCTTAGTTGCAGCTTATAAAACGCCTCAAAGTTAGTTTGAGTAGCATCGCCCAAGTCTTCCTCAACAAAAGGTTGTCCGATCGCAATTCCCGTTAAAGTCCCCGGTAACACCAAGTCTCGCCAAGATACGCCCACCGCCCAAGTGTAAGGCTGCAAGTTTAAGTCTCGATCAATTGCACTGTTGAAGCCATCGTAATTCCCAATGCCAAAACGCCCAAAAAACGCTGTAGTCCGGTTAAAAGCATACTCGCCATTAATGCCAAAAGCTGAAATATCGGTGTTATCGATTAAGGCTTTGGTGTATTGCAAGCGCAAAGCAAAGTTAGCGCGGGGTGCGTATTCTAGTTCTATAGTGCCGGAATTGTCTTCGCTAAACAATCCCCCTTCATCGTTGGTTGTACTGCTATTTACGGCGACATAAAGACTCCGCAGCGTCAAAGCACCGCCGCCAATATTCCACGCTAATGCCGCTCCCGCACCCCCAGGGCGATCGATTTGGGTAGGGACGATGAGGGGATTATTGACAAAAAAAACCAGAGCTAAAGTCGCTAGATTCGTCGTTGGCGTAACGATTGCGATCGATAAAATCTTCGGGGGGCATTTTTGCCCCGATGGTTACTTCTAAATCGGTAAACGGACGAAAGGTGTAGTACAAGCGCCTTAATTGCACGTTATTACTAACTTGGGTGTATTCCAAACCGCCGCCATCAGCTAATAAGCCCGTAGTACCTAAAAAATTAGCTGTTTTATTATGGACATAAGAAATCGCATCTCCCCCATTATTTCCCGCTTCAAGCTGAGTAAGTAAGCGGCTAGTAGGAGTAAAGCTAGTAATAAAGTTTAAGCGCGTGCGGGCGACAAGAGTAGGGCTTGCTTTGCTACCTTCGGTGAGGGCGACAATTACTTCGCCTTGCAGCTTGCTTGTAGCAGAAAACTGATTGGTTTCTAAATTACTAACGCGCCCTTCAATATCATCTAAGCGAGTGCGAATTTGATTTAAAGGTTGGCGGTACTCTAATTCCAAGCGGCGTAAAGTTACCAAATCTTCTTGACTGACAAAAGTGCCATTATTAATTTGTTCTAATACTCCTTGGAGGGCTGCGGCAAACTCGTAACGGCTAATAGAGCGGTTGCCGCGAAAAGTACCGTCTGGGTAGCCAGAAATAGCCCCGTAGCGCCCAATAAGCGCAGCTAAAGCTTGATAAGCCCAGTCTGTGGAACGAACATCGCTTAGTTCGTCTACGGCGGTTACTTGGGCAAGCTGGGTAGAATCAAGCGCCTCAACAACTTGAGCTTCCACAGGAAAAGCTAGGAACAAAATCGAGCAACTTACTAGCATCAAATTAGTTCCTAGCTGGCTTTTACTTAATTGGGGTCGATACAACTTAAATCGGAACTTCATTGCTAATTACTGGCAACCATTTGAGTTGAAGAATCTGCTGGTTTAGTTCCTTGAGTACCTAGTTGAATTAGCTCTACTTTGTAGCCGTCTGGATCTTCCACAAAAGCAATCACCGTTGAACCGTGTTTCATTGGCCCAGGTTCGCGCACTACTTTACCGCCTTGACTTTTAATTTGTTCGCAGGTGCGATAAATATCGTCTACTCCCAAGGCAATATGACCGTAAGCATTGCCTAAATCGTATTTATCTTGACCCCAGTTATGGGTTAGCTCAATGACGCTATGGTCGGATTCATCGCCATAGCCGACAAAAGCTAAAGTAAATTCGCCGCCTGGATAATCTTTTTGGCGCAATAGCCGCATTCCTAGTAACTCGCAATAGAACTTCAAAGACGCTTCTAAGTTGCCCACTCGGAGCATTGTATGTAGTAATCTCATTTTGCAACTCCAAATCCTTCACTAGATTACATTTTTAATTGTAAAAACGCGATATATTGCATTTCTAGCCGATCGCTGACTTAATTGAGGTGCTATTGAGGATGATGAATACACTAGATACTGCCATTGATAACATTGTTGCTAGAGAAATTCTTGACTCGCGCGGTCGTCCCACGATTGAAGCGGAAGTTCATTTAGTTAGCGGTGTTGTCGGGGTCGCTCAAGTCCCCAGTGGGGCATCTACAGGAAGCTTTGAGGCGCACGAATTGCGAGATGACGATCAAAGCCGTTATGGAGGTAAAGGGGTACTCAAGGCGGTAAAAAACGTCAATGAAGTAATTTCTCCTGAGTTACTCGATTTTGATGTGACAAATCAAGAGTTAATCGATCGCACGATGATCGCTTTGGATGGATCTGCAAATAAATCGAATTTGGGTGCGAATGCAATTTTGGCGGTTTCTTTAGCTTCAGCAAAGGCTGGTGCGGAGTATTTAGGATTACCGCTTTACCGCTATCTGGGCGGACCTCTAGCCAACTTGTTACCCGTTCCGTTGATGAATGTAATTAACGGTGGCGCTCACGCCTCTAATAACGTGGATTTTCAAGAATTTATGATTGTTCCTGTGGGTGCGTCTTCTTTTCGGGAAGCTTTGCGGTGGGGAGCGGAGATTTTTGCGGCGTTGAGTAAGGTTTTAGATGATCAGGGTTTGCTTACAGGTGTAGGCGATGAAGGTGGTTTTGCGCCGAATTTAGAGTCTAATCAAGCGGCGTTAGAATTACTGATGATGGCGATCGCCAAAGCGGGTTACAAACCAGGGGAACAAGTAGCTTTGGCGCTGGATGTGGCGGCTAGTGAGTTTTATTCTGATGGTCAATATGTCTATGATGGCGTACCCCATGCACCAACGGAATTTATTGCTTATTTAGGGCAATTGTGCGACTCTTATCCGATAATTTCGATTGAGGATGGTTTGCACGAAGATGATTGGAGTAGTTGGCAGCTTCTTACGCAACAAATAGGTACTAAAACTCAGTTAGTTGGCGACGATCTATTTGTAACTAATGCTACTCGTCTTAAAAAAGGTATTGACCAATTTGCCGCTAATGCAATTTTAATTAAGCTCAATCAAATTGGTTCATTGACGGAGACTTTGGAAACGATAGATTTGGCTACTCGTAATAGTTTCCGCTCGATTATCAGTCATCGTTCGGGAGAAACAGAAGATACAACGATCGCCGATTTGGCGGTGGCTACTCGCGCTGGACAAATTAAAACGGGTTCTTTGTGTCGTAGCGAAAGAGTTGCTAAGTATAACCGTTTGCTGAGGATAGAGGATCAATTGGGCGATCGCGCTGTCTATGCTGGGACTGTCGGTTTGGGGGCTAAATAAGTAGTCCTAGCTTGTTCTAAGAAAAACCAAGACTTGGGGGGTCTGCCCCCCAAACCCAACGGCAACAAAGCGGGAAGCAGAGCTACACCGCTTTTTGCCTCCCCATCAGGGGACGAGTTGCCTCCCCCAAACCCCCTGCAAAAGTGTCATATCTGTAAGCCCGGTAGTTCTATGCAATAGACCTGGTTTTGGGTGTGGCACGCTAGATACTCAGCCTCTTGCAAAAGTCTAAAACTTTTTCTTCAGTCGGCTTAAGCCGACTTTAGCTACTAGCCTTGGGTTTTAACCCTAGGCGGACTAAGGGTAAAATCCTAGTTTGGGTAATCCTAAAGTTTCATCCCATCCCATCATAATGTTTAAACACTGAATCGCTTGCCCTGCTTGTCCTTTGATTAAGTTATCAATGGCGGACATGACGATCGCTCTCCCGGTACGCGGATCTACTTCTATGCCGATGTAACAAACGTTACTGCCACACGCCCACTTGGTTTGGGGATATACGCCGCTTTCGCACACTGTTACCCAAGGGGAATTACGATAAAAGGCTGTGTAAATTGTCATTAAGTCTTCTCTAACTAATCCCGGATCTCGTAACGTTGCATAAACTGTTGCTAAAATTCCTCGCACCATTGGCATTAAATGCGGTGTAAATTGAATTGTTACTTCAAATCCAGCTAAATCGCTGCAAACTTGCTCGATCTCTGGGGTGTGACGGTGACGCGCTACGCCGTATGCTCCTATAGAGTTGTCGGCTTCGGCTAATAGCATATTGGTTTTTGCTTGTCTTCCACCGCCTGAAGTCCCCGATTTGGCATCGATAATTGCTGTTTCTGGGACGATTAAGCCTTGTTTGAGTAAAGGTGAAAGTGCTAGTAAACTCGCTGTAGGATAGCACCCCGCACAACCAATTAACGAACTATCAGCAATGCGATTTCGGTATAGTTCGGGTAAACCGTAAACTGCTTTACTGGCAATATCGCGATCGCTCCTTTCTTTCCCATACCACGATGTATAGGTGTCTAAATTCGTAAACCTATAATCGGCGGACAAGTCCAGCACTTTACAACCTTTCTCGATTAATACTGGCGCTATTTGACACGCCAAACCATTGGGCAATGATAAAAATACTACTTCACAACGTTCTGCTATCTCGACAGGATCGACAGCTTCAATTTGGCGCTTGACAAGATGCCCTAAATGAGGGTAAAGATCGGCAAAAGGCTTACCGGCGCTGCTTTCACCGCCTAAATAGGTAAGTTCTAATCCTGGGTGATCCATCAATAGTCTTACTAGCTGCACCCCTCCGTAACCCGACGCGCCTACAATACCAACCGATACGCGCCTTAAATCACCCATAATTGTTAACCTTTAGGAGTTTTGACTAAAAAAATTTAACTTTTGCCAAATTCTATATCAGGTTGTGGTTCTGTGAGCAAGGTTTTTGCGTAAAAAGGTACAATTGTAGTAATGCGATCGCATTTTAGCTTTCTATAGCTTGAGATATTTCTCAATTCTCTGCGCCGCAATCTCGCAATAGGATTCGCGAATTTCAAACCCAATCGTACAGCGTTGCAAATTTAAAGCTACAACGGCGGTAGTTCCCGAACCCATAAACGGATCTAAAACAATATCTTGGGGATGGGATGAGGCTTTGATAATTCTTTCAATTACGGCGATGGGAAATTGGGCGGGGTGTGGGGTACGTTCTTTTGAGGAGCGGTTTTTACCGGAGGTAACTTTGGAAAACTCCCAAACATCTGTGGGATTTTTGCCTTTTAAGTTTACTTTGATTTTTCCGTGCTTTTTTTGGTTGGGGTATTTAACGTTTGGATCGCGGATGTCGTCAAGATTAAAAATATAATCTTGAGAATTTTTGACGTACCATAAAAACTTTTCGTTGCGCGGTGAGAAAAACTTACTCCCCGCTACTCCCGCTTGATAATGCCAGACAATTTCTTGAATTAAATAAAATGGTACTTTGTCCCAAAGTAAATAAGCGATCGGAATTGCTTTAGCATGATGAGGCAAAGATAAATACCCCAAATTCAACCAAAAAGCTCCATTTAGTACGGTAACTCGGTGAATTTGAGCGATCCATTTTTGACACCAATGAAGATAATTCGCTAGTAGCAAAGGTTTTTCGTACTCTTTGCCAATGTTATAAGGTGGGCTAGTAACGGTTAAATTAATTGATAGGCTTGGTAGGAGTGCCATTGCTGCTAAACAATCTTGATTGTAAAGCGCGCAATTATGCGTTTGAAAGTACGGTTTACCTAAAAGCGCGATCGCATCATTGAATTGCATTTAGTTGAACTTCGCTAGTCGGGAATCTCGCCCTAGTAGAAACAGGCTACAATCAAATTAATCTAAGCTTCAAGAAACTTCACGTTTTACTTTACTTGTAATACTCCGTGCAACAGCCTACAACTGCTTTAAAACAACCATTTCAATTTGATTCTATAGAAGACGCTTTAGCCGATCTCAAAGCCGGGCGGATGTTGGTGGTAGTGGATGATGAGAGCCGAGAAAATGAAGGGGACTTAATTTGTGCCGCTCAATTTGCTACACCAGATATTATTAATTTTATGGCAGTAGAGGCGCGGGGATTGATTTGTCTGGCTATGACTGGCGAACGATTAGACGAATTAGATTTGCCTTTAATGGTTACAAATACTACCGATAGCAATCAAACAGCCTTTACTGTAAGCATTGATGCGTCTCCAGCTTTGGGCGTAACTACAGGTATATCCGCCGAAGATCGCGCCCGCACAATTCAAGTTACGATTAATCCCACTACAAAACCCAGAGATTTACACCGTCCCGGTCATATTTTCCCGCTCCGAGCGCGAGAGGGAGGAGTGCTAAAACGGGCTGGACATACGGAAGCGGGAGTAGATTTACCGCAATTAGCGGGGTTGTATCCGGCGGGGGTAATTTGCGAAATTCAAAACTCCGATGGCTCAATGGCGCGTTTGCCACAATTAGTAGAATATGCCAAAGTTCATAAATTAAAAATTATTAGTATTGCAGACTTAATTAGTTATCGGCTCAAGTACGAGCGGTTTGTCCGTCGGGAAACGGTGACAAAACTACCAACGCAATTCGGACAGTTTTACATCTACGCTTACCGCAATATTTTAGATGATTCCGAACACGTAGCGATCGTTAAAGGCGAACCCGCAGATTTTGCCAATAAAACTGTGATGGTGCGGATGCACTCGGAATGTTTGACAGGGGACGCTTTGGGTTCTTTGCGTTGCGATTGTAGAATGCAGTTGCAAGCAGCATTAAAAATGATTGAAAATGCAGGTCTTGGTGTAGTAGTCTATTTGCGGCAAGAAGGACGGGGAATTGGGCTAATTAATAAGCTCAAAGCCTACTCGTTGCAAGATATGGGGCTAGATACGGTAGAAGCTAACGAACGCTTGGGTTTTCCTGCCGATTTGCGTAATTACGGGGTAGGAGCGCAAATTTTAAACGATTTGGGCGTAGAGAGGATTCGCTTAATTACCAATAATCCGCGCAAAATTGCCGGGTTAAAAGGTTATGGATTAGAAGTAACGGATAGATTGCCATTGTTAATCGAAGCCACAGATTACAACTCGATTTATTTAGCTACCAAGGCAGAAAAGCTAGGTCATATGCTGTTGCAGACTTACTTAGTTACCGTAGCACTGCACTGGAAAGATGAGCCATTATCTGTAACCGAACGCTACGATCGCTTAGAGAAACTGCGAAATTTAGCGCGCAAGTCTGACTTATTATTGCAAGAAGAAGCAAGACCAGTGGCGATCGCTTTATTTAGCGAACCATCGCTAACGGTACATTTAGGCTTCGATCAAGCAAAAGTTGCTGCTATTGATTGGTACAAAAACGCCGAGCATCCTTATGTAAAAGCAATTTCTCAAATTTTGGACGATCTCGCTAATTGGGCGTTTTTAGAAAAGTTAGAGTTTTTAGTTTCTCCAGGAATCGATCCATTAAGTAGCTTGCAAGTTAATTTAGATCGTCAGATCCTAAGTACCGATAGTTTACCTTCTGCCATTTGCGATCGGTTGGAAACTCAAAAAATCTATTGCTACGGCTGTTAGCAGCTTGTAAAAGCCAAAGAGGTCTAATTAATTGATGAGAAAACTATCCTAGCCCACCTAGGGTTTTAACTCTGAACCAATAAGCTTAACTAAACCTCTTACAAAAGTTTAATTCTTTTTTCTTTAGTCGGCTTGAGCCGACTTGAGCTATTAGCCTGGGGTTTCAACCCTAGGCGGGGTACGCTTTAGCTAAAAAACTTACTCTTTTCAACCCTAGGCGGGGTACGCTTTAGCTAAAAAACTTGCTCTTTTCAATCCTAGGCGGGGTACGCTTTAGCTGAAAAACTTACTCTTTTCAACCCTAGGTGTAATAGGTATTTTAGAACGATCGCCTTTCTATTTAAACTATATTCAAATCAAAAACCCGCCTAATATATGCGGGTTTTTGCACTAAATTAGCGCCGACATTAATTAACTGCGTAAGCAGATTTTAATGCCCAAATAATCAAAAACGCGATCGCCCCTAAAATCAGCACGGTAGAAATCGTTACTGCTTTTGGGGTATCTGCGCCCTTGAACTTCATAATTCCACGATTCAAGTCAGACATGAGGCTAATTTCCTCTAGTTGGTAGATTTCTAATCCGTCCGCCTTAATTCTAATCGCTTCTACACAGTAACGATGTCACAACTAGGAAAATTGGCATCAATTCCCGATTGTTTCCACGCGCGACCATCTAAAGCCATCTGCTCAATTAAACTTGCAAGTCTCAACGCTTTCAAGGCTTGTTCTCCGCCTACCGATGGCTGATTTCCACCCCTTACGCAGTTGACAAAATGCTCTAGTTCTGCGTGCAGTGGCTCGATATTACTGGTATATACTTTTTCAATCAAACCATCTTGACGATAAAGCACTTGACCGTAATCTGTCATGCAATTAGCGGTTGTTTGCCGATGAATGAGAATTTCATTATTGAGAAAATCAGCTTCCGTCAGCGAATTTTTACAATGTGCTGCAATGCGGCGGATTTTACAATGAGTAACTTTACTCGCCGTCAGCGTCGCTACAATGCCATTGGCAAAGCCCAAAGTAGCTGTCACGTAGTCCAAATAAGGACGGGGTTTAGTATTTGCTGCAAAATTGACCGATTCCGTTGCACAGGCGCGGCTACCGCTTGCTGTGAGCTTAACTACTGGAGAATTAGCTAATTCTAGCAGCAAGTCGATATCGTGAATCATTAAATCTAATACTACTGATACATCATTAGCGCGATCGGAGTAAGGACTCATGCGGTGAGCTTCTATCGCCAGCAATTGCTCGGTTTTTAGGACTTTGCTTAGTTCTTGAAAAGCTGGGTTAAAGCGCTCGATATGACCTACTTGTAAGATACTTTGAGACTCCGCCGCCGCATTTACCAAAGATTCCGCTTCGGCAATACTAGCCGCAATTGGTTTTTCGATCAAAATATGAATGCCAGCTTTCAAGCAAGTCATGCCCACCGCATGATGTAAATAGGTGGGAACAGCAATACATACTGCATCTACATGAGGTAGTAAATCTTGGTAGTCTTCAAAAAAACGAACTCGGTACTTACTTGCAGTATCGAGTCCCCTTTCTACATTAATATCCGAAACCCCAACAAGCTCTACATCTTTAAGTAAACTCAATACGCGGGTATGATGCTGTCCCATATTGCCCACTCCAATCACGCCAATGCGGATCGGTTGAGGCTGATTGCGCTGCACATGAATGTTTGGTTGTGCCATGAATATGCTGTTCTCCACTCCTTTCCTTTCCTCAGCCACCAAAGTATAGAAACGCCGTGAAATGGCGTATGCGGTCAATTATCAACACTCAAACCCTTAATTCATCCAGATAGTAACATAATGCTTCTATTTATAAAGAATCTTAAAGCTTATTGAAAGTTCCTGTATTATGTATTGTTTTTAGCAAGTACGATCTCTGCCTTTAGTGTTATGTTGGCGGCTGCATTTACGGGCGAGAGAATGTGTCAGTTTTTTGCCCGTCCATTAGTTGGTTTAATTTAGCAATCGGCTCTTGGTGGTACGCTGTCTGAAAATAAATTAGTTTAGAGATACAGTTGCAACCAGTAGCGTTGCAAAAGCGCGAGGTAATTTTTATGACGGCTACCACTGCTAAAAAGCTAAGTTTTGCCGAGTTTCTTGAGCAATACCCTGATGGCGATGGCATTTTTGAATTAGTAGACGGGGAGATTGTCCAAGTGGAGGCGATTAGAGCGCATAAAAATGTATCAAGGTTTTTATTGTTTGCTTTCAATGATGAAATTAGACGCAATAATCTTAGCTACATTGTCGATCAAACTATAATTATCAAAACTTCCACCAGTGACGGCAAAGAACGAGGCAGAAATCCCGATGTTAGTGTAGTTAGCGAAGTAGAGTGGAACTCCAACGTAACAGCTTATGCCGCTTTAACTAAGCCCATCCAACTAGCGGTAGAAGTTGTTTCTACTAACTGGGAAGATGATTACATCGATAAACTTGCAGAATATCAGCGTTTAGGAATTGCCGAGTATTGGATTGTGGATTACTTGGCGATCGCTTCTCGCAGTTATTTGGGCTATCCTAAAGTGCCTACGGTGTCGGTATATCAACTAATTGACGGGGAATACCAAGTACAAAAATTTACCGCAAATACTACGATTATTTCGCCGACTTTTGGGCAAATAGAATTAACTACCGAGCAAATTGTCACCGCAAGTCAGATATATTTGTCTTAATATGGAAAACAACGAAAGAGATTTAAGAAAACTTAGCGATCGTGAGTTGGATAGCTTGAGTCAAGATGTAATTGTTGAACAAATAAGACGTGTTGAAGAAGATCCAAATGCTTTTGTTGTCCCTGGTGAATCTTCCGTTGAAGAAGATTTGCAAGTCCTAGATATAATCATTGCTCACTGATATCTTGCACCTAACCGGATAAACCACCAATACACAAATAAGTGGTGTAAGAAAGTAACATCACAAGCAGAAATTGCCTTGCGTAATTGAGAGTAATTCAGAAAACTATATTTAAGTGTAATTTTACGTAAGCAGTAAGTTGAGGTCACGGGATAGATAACCTCTGAACCACTGTCCCTGTCGATAATCGTCTGCTCAAGACTAACCAACTGTGCCAGTCTTTCAACCGAGCTGTTAAGTAGGCTCTGGAGCGGGATTCCCTAAGGCCCCAAACGTTGCCATAAATAACCTCCGTCAAGTATTGCTTGACAAAACTGAAAGACATATGTAAAGTATTACTTGACAAGAAATAGGCAAAGCGATGAAAAACCGACTCAAAGAACTCCGACAACTGCACCAATGGTCCCAATCTGACCTCGCCAGAGAATTAGGAGTTAGTCGTCAGGCAGTCAATGGTTTTGAATCTGGCAAGTATGATCCCAGCTTAGATATGGCTTTCAAAGTTGCCAACCTGTTCAATGTCGCAATTGAAGACGTTTTCGTTTATGAGGCAAGGAACTCCATGCAGACCCTAGTTGAGCGAGTCAAAAATTTCTTTGGTTTCGAGTTTGGTTTCGAGCGGTTCACCGAAAAGGCAATTAATGCAATCAAATTTGCTCGAAATGAGGCAACGCAATCGCAGAACTCAGAAGTTGAGCCAGAACATCTGCTGGCTGGCTTGTTGGCTGATCCAACTACAACAAGTGCTCATTTACTTCGAGCAAATGGTGTGACACTGGATATCGGAACCAATGAGCATTCTTTTGAATCTCGTGAAAATCCAAAGTTTAGTCCACAGAGTAAGTTCGTTCTAGAGCTTGCCTTACAAATCGTTCGGCTTCAGGGTAAGAAGTCTATTGGGACTGAACATCTCTTGTGGGCTTTAGTTCGACTAGCTGAAACAGACAAGACCGCTTTGAGTGACCTATTTCAACGTTACGAAATTGATCTCGGAACCCTAAACAATCAACTAGCAGAAACAGTCTAGATTCAAACCAAAAACCGATGAGGCTACCTACCAGATATTTGGGATCTTAATAGCCATGTTTGTTCACCTATCCGCAACTCTCCCTCCTACTGCCTCAACCGATAACTTAAGCGACATAACTACGTAAGTTATTAACCTGGCAATGTAATTCGCAAAAAGAAAATCAATGTTTTCAAGGGTTTCGGGCTTAAAAATGCCCGCTCAATTATTGCCGATTTAAATATATGGAAGCAATTCTCGGTCTAGCTCAACAATTAGTGTCCGCCCTGCTGTCACTGATGCCTTCTGCCTACCAACGAGAAAACCTTGAAGCAATGTTGGGATTATTTTTGGAGGCTCAAGGTCATCCGTTACCACAACACAGCCAAAGCAAATCTGCGAGCGCCCTAAGTCGATTCCTCAATACCTATAACTGGTCAACACGCAAAATTATTCGTGCAACTCGCTCTCATATACTCAAGGAAATTTTGCACCAAACTCCAAAGGGACGTAAACCATTTCTACAAGTCATGATAGACCTGACAACTCTAGAAAAATGTGGAAAATTCAAGGAGTTTAAAGATTTAATTACCGTCTATAACGGGAAACGAGGACTGCACTTGGTGGTACTATATCTAGTTGTCGGTAAATGGCGTATCCCTTGGAGCTTCCGTGTTTGGAGAGGTAAAAATACTCCTTCCCCTGCACAGTTGGGATTGAAACTGGTCAAGTGCTTACCCAAATCCTTAACCAAACATTGGCAGGTAATGATTCTGGCAGATACCGCATTCGGAAGCGTGGAATTTCTTCACGGTATACGCCAACTTAAATACCATGCAATTACGGGTGTGCGCTGTAACCGTCAATTGGTTAATGGGCGATGTTTAAAGCTACTGCATAAAAAAGGACAACAACTACGGTTATTGGGTTTAAAATTTGCCGTTACCGTGTCTTGGTACTACCTCAAACGTCATGACGGCAAGCTGGAAAAACGGTTTGTTCTGTCTACTAGACCTCTCAAAGCTAACACCATCAATTGGTGGGGAAAGCGTCGATGGCAGATTGAGGGCTGGTTTAAGACTGCAAAGCATCGTTTTGGCTTGCACCGTTTTGGGCAGGCGACACTTTTAGGTGTTTATCGTTGGTTAGTGCTTTCCCTAATTGCTTTTATTTTGGCCCATTGGGCGTACTTGTCTATCGCTACAACTGCAAAACCTGACTGGGGACAAGCTGCACAAATTGCGTTTCAAGCTTGCTTTCCACAACTGCTACTGTTGCTGATTTTACTTTACCTCGAACGAATGCGTCCTTTCATACTTAGTCACGGAATTGACATCCAATTTTTCAGGTGCAAGATATAAGCTCAGACTAATAACAAGTAAAACGCGATCGCAGAGCTTCGCACCTTAACAAACTCATCTAGCATAGAAGTTCATAAAGCTATACGCAAAAGGTGTTGCAAAAGTGAAGGTAGTGGTTTTGTTGTCTGGTGGGTTGGATTCAGCGACGGTACTTTATAGCGCTAAGTCTTTGGGATATGAATGTTACGCGCTATCTTTTGATTACCAGCAAAGACATCAACGAGAATTAGAAAGTGCGATCGCCATTGCCCAAGCCGCCGGGGTAGTTGATAGTAAAGTAATTAGTTTCGATTTGCGTTCGTGGGGTGGTTCGGCGCTTACCGATGACAAAATAGATTTACCCGTCGAGCGCTCGCTTTCCCAAATGGGCGAGAATATCCCTGTAACCTACGTTCCTGCCCGTAATACGATATTTTTGAGTTTTGCCCTAGCTTACGCTGAAACCATTGGTGCAGAGCGCGTCTATATTGGCGTAAATGCCTTAGATTATTCCGGCTATCCCGATTGTCGCCCGGATTATATTCAAGCAATGCAGGAAGTTTTTAGATTGGGGACAAAGCAAGGTAGAGAAAGGGAAGCAATTAAAATCGTTGCACCGCTTATTGATATGAAAAAGACTGAAATTATCCAACTAGGTAACAAATTAGGCGTACCTTGGGAAAAAACTTGGTCGTGTTATGCAGGAAGCGAGAAAGCTTGCGGCGCGTGTGACTCTTGCAAGTTGAGATTAGAAGCTTTTAGGGAATTAGGATTAAGCGATCCTATTGCTTATTAATTTTCAGTTTGACGGTGCATTTTTATATGATGCAAACGCGCCCCGTCTACCGAAATTACTGTAAACTCTAAATCTTCATAAGTTAAAGTTGTTCCTACTGGGGGAATTTTTTGTAACTGATATAGCAAAAAGCCGCCCAAAGTCTGATACTCGTTTCTTAAAGGTAAATGTAAATCTAATAGCTCGTTGAGGTCTTCTAAATTCATCTGCGCTTGCACTAAATAGGTTTGCTCGTCCAAGCGTTCGATCATCAATTCGTCAGCGCTTCCGGGTTCTCCGGTATCGCCGATAATTTCTGCTACTAAGTCTTTAATCGTTGCTAGTCCCACAATGCCGCCAAATTCGTCTACGATCATCACCATCGATAGATGAACTCGCTGCATCATTGGTAATAGTTCGCTTAGGGGTGTATGTTCGGGTACAAACCTAACTGGGCGAACCCAGGATTTT
>Ga0181460_10016_pt1 | contig 17995 bp, 18 predicted proteins | sample InSIn3SAF170_FD_119808 | JGI IMG/M metagenome (GOLD analysis project Ga0181460, IMG submission 119808) | Clean room microbial communities from NASA Spacecraft Assembly Facility at Jet Propulsion Laboratory, Pasadena, California, USA -... ... | reverse complement strand
GTCATATGCTGGGTGACAAGGGGGGTTAATCCTTCTTACTGATGTAAAGGCATACCAAAATGCATCCCTGAAAAAAGAAAAGTCCGTTTCAAAGTTTTTAGGCTGGGCCAATATTTCAATTGGCTTTGGAATAATGGCAGCGGATTTTATATACAAACGTTTCATGTGGTGAATTTATTTTGGACTTCAATATTGAGGTCCAATTTTTTTGTGGTATTTTTTACAAAATGTATCCGTTATCAACATTGTGAAATAAGGGATTACAGGGCGCTTTATCGAGTTAAAGTAATGAAATAATGTGTTAGATAACCTTCCAAACTCATGTTAATAAAGTTGTCATAATGTTATAAATAATTCAGATAATTTAACACAAACAAGGAAGGTGTTCAGATGATAAAACAAAAGTTAGTTCTCATTGGAAATGGAATGGCAGGAGTTAGAGCCATAGAAGAAGTGTTGAAAATCAACCCTAATGGATTTGAAATTACCATTTTTGGTACAGAACCCTATCCGAATTATAATCGGATTCAATTATCAAAGGTACTTCAAGGTGGAACTTCAGTAAGTGACATCACATTAAACGAATGGGTATGGTACGAAGATAACAAGATCCAATTTTATCCCGGTGACCGCGTTACATCTATTAACACAAAAACTCAAAGTGTGACTACCGATAAAGGAAGAATAGAGTCTTACGATCAGTTAATTATTGCAACCGGATCAAACCCATTTATGCTCCCTTTACCTGGGGTAGATATAGAAGGGGTTAAGGCGTTTCGGAACATAAAAGACTGCGAAGAAATGATTGAATATTCAAAAAAACATAAGAAGGCGGCGGTCATTGGCGGAGGATTACTGGGCTTAGAAGCAGCAAGAGGGCTCCTTAACCTTGGTATGGCGGTAGATGTCATTCATATTTATGATTACTTAATGGAGCGCCAATTAGATCGAACGGCAGGAAAGTTACTGCAAGCAGAGTTAGAGAAACAGGGCATGAATTTTCTTTTACAAAAAAATACCGCAGAAATTACCGGCAGAAAACAGGTAACAGGATTAAAGTTTACTGATGGCAGCAAAATAAAAGCTGATTTAGTCGTGATGGCTGTTGGGATTAAACCAAATGTCGCGTTGGCGCAAGAAGCTGGAATACCAGTTAACCGTGGAATCATCGTAAATGATTATTTAGAAACAGAAATCCCGAATGTGTTTGCGGTAGGGGAATGTGCCGAGCACCGCGGTATTGCCTATGGATTAGTGGCACCACTATATCAGCAAGGACAAGTATTAGCGAAAAGACTTTGCGGGATACAGGATAAAGGCTACCAAGGTTCTGTATTATCGACCCAATTAAAGGTATCAGGTGTCGATGTTTTCTCAGCAGGAAAAATAAATGAGGATGAAGGAACAAAAGTATATAAAATGTACGACGATTGGAATGGTGTTTATAAAAAAGTACTAATTGAAAACGGAAAGATTGCAGGCGCTGTACTGTTCGGTGATACGAAGGATGGAAATAAGTTATTTGATTTTATTAAAAAAGGGGCGCTAATTGAGGAATATTTACAGTCATCTCAAAGTGTTAATTCTGAGGTAAATTTAGTTGCCAGCATGGCGGATGAAGAACTTATTTGCGGCTGTAATGGTGTAACAAAAGGAAGTATTGTAGAGGCCATTAAAGCAAATGGATTAACGACAGTTGACCAGGTAAAAGGCTGTACGAACGCCTCCCGTTCCTGCGGAGGGTGTAAATCACTAGTTTCTGATTTACTTGCCTGTACACTTGGTGACCAATATCAGGCAGTTCAAAAGGAAGCAATCTGCAGCTGTACCACATTGTCAAGAGAAGAGGTATTGGCGGAAATTCGTGATAAAGGGCTGACACATATTCGCGAGGTAATGAACGTACTGGAGTGGAAAACAGATGGCTGTTCTAAATGTAAACCAGCTTTAAATTATTACTTAGGAATGGTTAATCCATTGAAATACCAGGATGAGCGAGAAGCCAGGTATGTGAATGAAAGAATGCATGCCAATATCCAAAAAGACGGTACCTATTCCGTTGTTCCAAGAATGTATGGCGGCGTTACAACCTCAGAAGATTTACGGAAAATTGCAGATGTCGCGGATAAATATAAGGTTGGCATGATTAAGGTTACCGGTGGTCAACGAATCGATTTACTTGGCGTGTATAAGGAAGACCTGCCAAAGATTTGGGCAGAACTTGATATGCCATCGGGATCAGCCTATTCAAAAGGACTTCGCACAGTTAAAACCTGTGTAGGTGAAAATTACTGCCGATTTGGAACGCAGGATTCAATTGGAATGGGAATCCGATTAGAAAGGAAGTTCGAAGGCTTAAACACTCCTCATAAAGTGAAAATGGCTGTGTCTGCCTGTCCGCGTAACTGCGCAGAAAGTGGAATTAAGGATGTAGGAGTGGTCGGTGTCGAGGGCGCTTGGGAAATGTATGTCGGTGGCAACGGCGGGACCCATCTCCGTGAAGCTGATCTATTATTCAAGTTTAAATCTGGAGATGAGTTGGTCGAGATGATTGGAGCATTCCTCCAATATTATCGTGAAACAGCTAAATATTTAGAGAGAACCTCTGCTTGGGTGGAGCGCTTAGGGATCGACCATATTAGAGATGTATTATCGGATGAATTAATGGTGAAGGAATACAATCATCGAATCGAAGAGGCACTGTCTGTGGTTCAAGATCCATGGAAAGAAGCAATTAATAATAAAAACCTTTTAAGAGACTTATATCAAAATGTAAAGATTCCAGTAGAAACGAAATAATGGGGGAAGTGGATCTTATGGAAAAAACAATACGTAGCGTCTTCATCGGGGAAGTAGCAGAATTACCACAAAAGTTGGGAAAAACAGTCATCGTCGGCAATAAGGAAATTGCAGTTTTTAAAACGGAAAAAGGCGATATCCGAGCTATTGAAAACCGTTGTCCCCATAAAGGCGGCGTACTCGCAGAGGGAATACTAAGCGGTGAATATGTATTTTGTCCGATGCACGATTGGAAAATCAGCGTAAAGGATGGCAAAGTCCAGGCACCAGATGTAGGCTGTGTTCAGTCCTACCCGGTTGAAGTCAAAGGAGACCAAGTTTATATTTTGATCAGGGAATAGATAGGTTAGAAAATAGGTCAACCCCATTGGCAAAAGGAGTTTAGGAGGTTTATAGTGACCGAACTTATAGAGAGAAAGTAGTTTAGGTCACTATAAGAAGTTCATTTTGGCGAAAATCTAAATCTAATAATTAAGGGAGTGAAGTGGTGACGATTGTAAGTCCAAATCAAGTTGTGGAAAGTATGATTCAGGTAGGAGAAGTGAAGGCGAAATTACCTGTTAAGGATTTGTTAATTCGAGGATGTTTAGGCGGTGCGTTGCTCGGATTTGGGACGACATTAGCATATACAGCTGAAGTTCAGACAGGACTTGGAATAGTGGGTGCTCTGCTTTTTCCAGCCGCGTTTGTGATAATTATCCTCCTTGGGTTGGAATTGGTTACAGGAAGTTTTGCTCTCATTCCTGTTGCGGTGATGGCGAAAAAAGCCAAAGCTTCACAAATGATGAAGAATTGGTTTTGGGTCATTATTGGTCATGTGCTGGGAGCAGTTATTTATGCCATTTTATATATCATTGCTGTCACTCAGCTCGGACAGGTCACCAATCATGCTGTAGCCGTAAAAATCCTTGCCGTGGCCGAAGCAAAAACGTTAGGCTACAAAAGTCTTGGTGCAGAAGGGCTGCTGGTTGTTTTTGTAAAAGCAATGCTCTGTAATTGGATGGTTACTCTTGGTGCGGTAATGGCTATGACCACGAAATCGGTAATGGGAAAAATTGCAGCCATGTGGCTCCCAATATTAATCTTTTTTGCCCAAGGCTTTGAGCACGCTGTGGTGAACATGTTTGTTATCCCAGCTGGCATGATACTAGGTGCAGATGTCACAATCACCGATTGGTGGGTATGGAATCAAATCCCCGTATTAATTGGAAATTTAATCAGCGGTGTTCTGTTTACAGGACTGGCACTCTATTATACTCATAAAAAGCCAGAAGCTAAAATCACGCTAGACCTGCCACAAACAAAGGCGGCGATACCGAGTACACAACGTTAAATGGGAGGGATAATTATGGGCAAGGCGTATATCGTAGGAGCAGGTCCTGGTGACCCTGATTTAATAACCGTTAAGGCATTAAGATGTATTCAGATGGCAGACGTGATTCTTTATGACCGGCTGGTTAATCCCGTGCTTTTAAAGGAAGCCAAACAGAATTGCCATCTCATTTATTGCGGTAAAAAACCGAATTACCATACATTGCAGCAAGAAACCATTAATCATCTTTTAGTCAAATATACGAAACAAGGGAAAAATGTTGTTCGGTTAAAAGGCGGGGACCCGTTCGTATTTGGACGCGGGGCGGAGGAAGTAGAAGTTTTAGTAGCACATGATCTGCCAGTCGAAGTTGTTCCTGGAATAACTGCAGGTGTTGCCGCTCCTGCTTATGCTGGAATTCCGATCACTCACCGTGAATTAGGAAGCTCTTTTGCGATCGTAACGGGTCACAAGCCAAAGGGGAAACCTGCCGACATCAATTGGAAAAGCCTAGCAACAGCTGTTGATACATTGGCCATCTATATGGGGATAACAAATTTACCATATATTTGCGAAGAATTAATGAAGAATGGTAAAAAAGCAGATACCCCTGTTGCCATCATTCAGCAAGGGACAACGAGTGAACAGCGAACGGTAACAGGAACGTTGAGTTCAATTGTAAACATAGTAAAAAAAGAAGAGATTCAAAATCCTGCCATGATCGTTATTGGAGAAGTCGTAACCTTCCGTGATAAAATAAGATTACTTGAAGAAGGAGAGAAGGCGGAATGTTATGCAACAATATCTTAAAGAAGTAGCAAGAGGAAAAAGAGGGTCTAAAGACTTAGACTATCAACAAACAAAAGAAGTTGCTCAATCAATTATAAATGGGGACGCCACAGATGCTCAAATAGCTGCATATTTAATCGCACTAAGATTGAAAACGGAGTCACCTGAAGAGCTGCTTGCCTTTGTCCATACCTTCCAGGAAAACATGAAAAAATAAGATCGAACCAGAAGTCTATTATTGATCTAGCCAGTCCTTACAATGGAAGGAATTCATTTACGGGGAGTATTCCTACGGCTATTCTGATGGCAGAATACGGGCTTCCAGTTTTTTTTACATGGAAGTGATTCGCTGCCGCCGAAATATGGAACAGTGATAAAAGAGATTCTTTTACAGCTAGGTGTTAAGGTTTCACAACCAAAGTCCGGACTAGCAAAAACAATGGATGCTGCAAATATTGCCTTTGCCTCAACAGAGGAATTTTGTCCTAGTTTAGTAAACCTTCGGCAAATTCGTAAAGAGCTGGGTGTTAGAACACTCTTTAATACAGTAGAGAAGTTATTAAACCTGGCAAATGCAAATACACTGATGATGGGGGCGTATCATCGAACTGCGATCAATAAAATTGCTCCTATTTTTAAGGGGCTTTCCTATAAAAATGTATATGTGGTTCAAGGAATGGAAGGTTCTGAAGATTTACCTGTACACCGCAATAGTTTTATTTTTAAAATAACAGACAATGAGATGGAATCTACCATCGTTAACCCGGAGGAATATGGATTGTTGTCACCTGAACTGGATAAAAATATCAAACTTTCAGCTAGTGTTCAATCAGAAATTACGATGGCGCTTCTGAGTGGTGAACAATCAAAGTTTCTCCGAACCTACTATAACCAGGTGATATTTAACACTGGAATACGGTATCACATTTTTGGAGCTGTTCCAAGTATTGGAGAAGGGATTGAAATCGCTAAGGAGCAGCTCAAAGGACAAAAAGGGCTGAGCCAATTGGAAAAATGGAAAGCAAGTCAAAATAAAAATGTTACAGCATAGTTCATGCGTTCTAGACCTTATTGAGTCTAGGACGCTTTTTCGATTTTTGGGCGAGAAATTAAGTGCGAAATTAATTTTTCTAAATTTTTGTGTTTTTTATTTACATAAAACCTATTGGTATGGTAGGATTAATTTCAACAAATACCAAATACTTATCAAGAGAGGCTGAGGGACTGGTCCTATGAAGCCCGGCAACCTGCTGTGCAAGGTGCTAATTCCAGCAAAATGAAATCATTTTGGGAGATAAGGCGTTAAACAAACGTGAGATGCCTTTCCTTTTTGGGGAAGGCTTTTTTGATGGACAAAGGAGGATTTTAGTAATGACTACACGTGTTACGTATGAAAACTGGAATCAACTATCCGATACGTTTCCTATCGAGGATAAAACGAAGGGCGCAAAATCGGTGCTGGAGTGGGCTTACAGCACTTATCCAGAAGACCAAATTGTTTATGCTTCCAGCTTCGGTGCAGAAGCCATTGTGTTAATTGATCTCATACAGCAAGTAAAGCCAGATGCACATATTGTTTTCTTAGATACTGGCTTACACTTTCCTGAAACCTATGATGTTATTAACAAAATTGAAGAGCGTTTTCCTACATTAAATATTGAGCGGAAACTGCCAAAGCTGACATTAGATGAACAACGTGAGCAATATGGTTCAGCACTTTGGAAAAGAGAGCCTAACCAATGTTGTAATATCCGCAAAGTAATTCCATTAAGGGAAACGCTGACAGCTAAACAAGCATGGATTTCAGGGCTCCGCCGTGAACAATCACCGACAAGAGCAAACACTGAATTCCTTAATAAGGATGATAAATTTCAAAATATAAAAATCTGTCCGCTTATTCACTGGACATGGGACGAAGTTTGGGCCTATATCAAGGAAAAAGACCTACCTTATAATACCTTGCACGATCAAAACTACCCAAGTATCGGCTGTTTTCCTTGTACACAGCCTGTTTCGGCAGATGGAGATTCACGTGCAGGACGCTGGGCAGGAAGCGGCAAGACGGAGTGTGGCTTACACACATCCTAAAAGGGGGCTTTTAGTTTGCTCACAATTATAGCAGTTACGATAGGGTTATTTTTTGCAGTCAATATCGGTGCTAGTGGTGCAGCAGCTTCGATGGGGATTTCTTACGGAGCTGGGGTAGTGAATAAAAGACTGGCCTTAATATTATGCGGTATTACCGTGTTTTTGGGGGCTTGGCTTGGCGGCGGGGAAGTGGTAAAAACCATTGGAAGCGGGATTGTGCCGAGTAGTACCTTTACTGTACCGATTGCGCTTATTGTTTTAGCTTCTGCTGCGCTGGCGTTATTTTTAGCCAATATTTTCGGGATCCCACTATCAACAAGTGAAGTAGCTGTAGGATCGGTAGTGGGTGCTGGAATTGTCTATCAATCAGTATTTGTAGGCAGTTTGGCATGGATTATGGTCTTTTGGCTCTTAACTCCTGTTGTGGCATTCTTAATTGCCATCCTAGCTGCGAATCTTTTAAAAATTAAAACTCTGAAACGCTGGATGGGTGCACCTAAAGCTACTCCTATCCTTTCTGTTCTTGTTGTATGTATGGGATTATTTGAAGCTTTTTCGGCTGGGATGAACAATGTGGCAAATGCGGTAGGTCCGTTAGTCGGGGCTGACATTATGTCTACAAGTTCCGGAATTCTCTGGGGCGGGCTGTGTGTTGCATTAGGTGCAATCCTCTTAGGACACCGTGTTCTTGAAACGAATGGGAAGAAAATTACCACTCTCCGTTTGGAAGAGGGATGTGTAATCTCTGGAACAGGAGCAGCCATTGTCACCGCAGCCTCTGTATTCGGGATTCCGGTCCCGCTGACTCAAATTACGACATCCTCAATTATTGGCATCGGCTTTGCTAAGCATGGCAAGTCAGTATTAAAAAAAGGGATCGTTGTTCAGCTTCTTACGGTTTGGATCGTTTCACCTGTCTTATCAATGGTTCTTTCCTATACTCTGATCCAGCTGCTAATTGAACATAATTTCTATCCAATTGTAGCGATGGCAGGTGTTTTAATCTCTGTATTTGGTGTAATGTCACTTATGAAAAAAACTAACCATCCCGTTACAGAAGCTGCAGAAAAGTAGCTTGATAGATTCATTGATTTAACTCTCTTTTTTTGAAGAGTTTAATAATAAAACATAATTTAAATGAAGAAAGGTTTGATTTTGTTGTCATTTTTACCAGCACCTCATGGAGGTAAACTAATCCAAGCATTTGATCCAGCCTATGATGTAACATCTATTGTAAAAGAACTTGAAATCGACGCTATTGCCTTAAGTGATCTAGAGTTAATCGGTGTTGGGTTATTTAGTCCGCTAACCGGTTTCCTTGGGAAAGCTGATTATGAAAATGTCGTGGAGAATATGCGTCTTGCAGACAATACGATTTGGTCCATTCCCGTAACTCTTCCTGTTTCCTATGAAACTGCTGCAACACTAGAAGTTGGGGAGAAAATTAAGCTTGTATATAATAAAGAGGTTTATGGTGTGATTACCGTTTCAGAATGGTACGAACCGAATTTAGATAAAGAAGCGGTTGAGGTATATAGAACCCTTGAAACAGCGCACCCAGGTGTTAAGCGTCTTTATGAAAGAGGACCTGTCTATGTGGCTGGGGACGTAGTGTTAGTAAAGAAGCCGGAAAAAGGAATCTTTGGCGATGTTTGGTTTGAGCCAAAGGAAACTCGTGCATTGTTTGAAGAAAAAGGCTGGAAAACGGTTGTTGGCTTCCAAACAAGAAATCCAATTCACCGCGCTCATGAATATATTCAAAAAGCAGCACTTGAAACAGTTGACGGACTTTTCGTGAACCCGCTTGTTGGGGAAACAAAGTCTGACGACATCCCAGCTGATGTTCGCCTAAAAAGCTATCGTGTTCTTCTTGAGAACTACTACCCGGCAGAACGTGTCCAGCTAGGTGTATACCCAGCGGCAATGCGCTATGCAGGACCAAGAGAAGCGATTTTTCATGCGATTGCCCGCAAGAACTTTGGCTGCACACATTTTATTGTCGGACGTGATCATGCTGGGGTAGGTAATTATTATGGTACCTACGATGCACAATTAATTTTTAGTGAATTCCCTGAAGGGGAACTTGGCATTAAACCATTATTCTTTGAACACAGCTTCTATTGCACAAAGTGTGAAGGAATGGCTTCAGATAAAACTTGCCCGCACGCTAATGAAGATCGTGTAATCCTTTCTGGAACAAAAGTAAGAGAATTGCTTCGTGCAGGACAGCTTCCTCCATCCACATTCAGCCGTAAAGAGGTTGTCGAAGTGTTAATTGAAGGAATGAAAGAAGAGACAACGGTCTAAGGAGGAGAAACAAATGACAAAAGCAACGAATATTACTTGGCATGCTAGTACCGTTTCAAAATCCGACCGTCACGTTCAAAATGGTCATGGAAGCTGTGCGCTATGGTTTACAGGACTTTCTGGTTCTGGAAAATCCACGATTGCAAATGCCGTATCAAGCGCTTTGTACCGCCAGGGAATAAATGAATATGTTCTAGATGGTGATAATATCCGCCATGGCTTAAACAAGGATCTTGGTTTTTCTGACCATGATCGAACAGAGAATATCAGAAGAATTGGCGAAGTTGCCAAGTTGTTTGTAGATAGCGGTGCAGTGGTAACGACAGCATTTATCTCACCTTTCCGTTCCGATCGCGATCAGGTACGAGAAATTTTTGAAGATGGCGAGTTTATTGAAGTTTTTGTAGACTGTCCAATTGAGGAATGTGAAAAACGTGATCCGAAGCAGCTATATGCAAAGGCTCGACGTGGGGAAATTAAGGACTTCACTGGAATTGATTCTCCTTATGAAGCACCTGAGTTTCCAGAAATTACAGTTCGTTCGGACCTTTTAACAGTGGAAGAGGCAGTGAATCAGATTTTAAGTTATCTTCAAGAAAAGAACATTCTCTAACATGAGTTGATAAGAAAGGATGGTTGATCAATGGTTGGCAAGGTTTATTTAGTAGGTGCGGGTCCCGGAGATCCAGATTTAATTACAGTAAAAGGGTTACGCTGCCTCAAGCAAGCTGATGTCATCCTCTATGATCGGCTGGTAAATCCTGAACTTTTGGAGAATGCGAAAGAGGGAGCGCAACTTGTCTATTGCGGCAAGCTTCCACATTATCATACAATGAAGCAGGAAACCATTAATCATTTTCTAGTGAAATACGCCAAAAAGGGATATAACGTGGTCCGATTAAAAGGTGGAGACCCTTTTGTTTTCGGCCGCGGCGGTGAAGAAGCAGAGGAATGCGCGAAGCATAATGTACCGTTTGAAATTGTTCCTGGCATTACTGCTGGAATCGCAGCCTCCGCTTATGCCGGAATTCCTGTTACTCATCGAACCCTGAGTAAAAGCTTTGCATTTATTACCGGACACCAGGCCGGTGATGCCTGTGCAGAACACCACTGGGCACATCCACTTAAAAGTCCCATAAATAATATCGTGGTCAATACATACAGCATAGATTTTTTCAACATTTTTTTCTCTCCTGGCTACATAAGTATTTTATTAAGCTCTTTTTCTAATACCCCATTTTACTTCTACATTGCGTTCAAGTCTTGAAAATACAACATTATCGACAATAGTTCCGATAATCGCAATGATAATCATGACAGAGATAACCAAATCCATTTGACCGAGTGAACGGCCCATTTCTAGCAGTTGTCCAAGGCCGCCCCCGCCGCCAAGGAGTTCTCCTGCCATTAAGGCACGCCATGAGAATGCCCAAGCAATTCGCAGCCCTGAAATAATTTGCGGTATAGACGCTGGAAGAATCACAGTACGCAAGAAATGAATACCACTTGAACCATATACCTTAGCAACACGCTGATAAAGCTGAGGGACATTCTTGAAACCGCTTGTTGCGTTCACCGTCATCGTCCACGTGGCACCGATTGTAACGATAAAAAGAATTGAAAAATCATTTAATCCAAACCAAATGATTGCTAGCGGGAACCAAACAATACTTGGAATTGACTGAAGTGCCGTTACCACAAAACCGAGTGTATCTTCGATCAGTTTATATCGCCAGATGAAGTACCCTAATATTAATCCCACAACGATTGCAATCGTAAACCCGAGGAGGATACGTCCCATACTTTTTCCAATGGCCAAGGTAATTTGACCACTGATTAAGCCGTTAAAAAGTGTGTCGAGTACCTGAGTCAGGCTGGGGAACATAAAATCTGGAAGGCTGGAAAATCTAGATGTGACTTCCCATATCACCGCTATCGCCGCGATGAAGATGATCCGTCTTAAAGCTGTAGTCATCACCCATTTCCTCCTTCAATACTTTTTCGATTTCTTCCTGTAAAATAGACAAAATTCTTTGTTCCGTATTTAACGTTACACTGTCTGGTGTAACCCCATCCTTCATGGTTGGAACAGGTATAATTTCTTTGATCCTTCCAGGACGTGTAGCAAAAACAACCACTTCTTCTGAAAGAAGAACCGCTTCTCTAATATTGTGAGTAATGAAGAAGATGGTAACTTTTGTCTTTCTCCAAATATCCAGCAGTTCCTTATGGAGCACCATTCTTGTTTGTTCATCTAGTGCTGAAAATGGCTCATCCATTAACAGTATGTCAGGCTCCATGACAAGCGCTCTAGCGATGGAAACCCTTTGCTTCATTCCGCCCGATAATTCGTGAGGATAGGAGTTTGCATGCTTACTGAGGTGAACCATTTTTAAAACATCCAAAGCCTTTGTTTTCGCCTCTTCTTTTGGCATTTTTTTTAGAATCAGCCCGTAAGTTACATTTTCTAAAACGGTCAGCCATGGAAACAGACCTGCTTCCTGGAAGACTACTACTCGTTCTGGACCTGGTTTTGATACCAATTCTCCATCGACGCGAATTTCTCCGCTATCGGCTTTGTCAAGACCTGCAACAAGGTAAAGCAAAGTAGACTTCCCACACCCTGATGGTCCAACTATGGAAACAAAGCTCCCTTTTTTAACATTCAAATTTATTCCATCGAGAACTTTCACGTTTTCTTTTCTATCATTTACAAAACTTTTTTGTATTCCATCTATTGTCAAATACATGTATATCTCACCTCTTTTTTAATACCAAGTAAAACTATTGGTTTTATTATATTATAATCTTAAAGTAAGTCAACTACTATTCTTTTATTCTGCTAAATTTTCTAAGAACTTTTCTATTAACTGAATTTTCTTAAATATTTTTCTACAATTCATTAACAAGTATGATGGATTACCGTCGTTATTTGCGAGAAGATACCTATTTCTAATAGAATCTGGTGATTCATGTAGATAAGTTTTTTACAGTCAAAGCAGGAGAAACCTGCCTTTTTCTAAAACTATTAAAGTAGACGAAAAACAATTCTATTGAATAAGTTGAAAGGTGGTCATTGCTATGAGTCAAGATATTACCCTACAACAAATCGCTGAAGGAGTACCAAAGACACTATTATATGCATCTGATAGAGACATTGAAGGATTCCAAAAAATCATCGAAGAAACGATAAAACTAAGAGAAGCACATAGAAACCTGCAGAAAATGGTAAAAAGCTTCTCTACCTCTACGATCCAGCGTACCTAAGAAACTTTTCAAAAAAAAAGACCCATCTTGGACAAATGGGTGGGTCTGAACATACCTTTATTAGAATACATATAACTTAGAAGAATCTATTACTCTTGTAAGGAAGTAATAGTTTGTACGGTCTTGCTAATAATTTTTGCAAGTTCTGAATAAAGGTTAAAAGTTCTTCTTGAAATGAAGGTAATTTAGACCGTCCTTGCATTGCTGTTAATCTTCTATAGTCATTGAGCAATCTGTCTAGTTCCTGGCTGCATACGACTGTTTCTTTACTAGACAGACCTTTTGTCATACCAATTTTAATCATCTCAGCTCTTTTCTCACTTATTGCCTCTTCTAAATCTACTATCCTCATTACAAAATACACCTCTGAAATAAATAAATTACTTAGATGCGTTAATCTTTTAATGTCATGAAATGAATTATAGCATTTTTTTAAATCTATTAAATCGTTTCGATAAAACAAGTGAAAAAGTGACAAAACTAGACGTAGTTTGAAAATTCAGAAAAGAATTCATTAAAAAAAGAGACAGGAAATCTGTCTCTTTTTTAGTATTAATCATGAAAATTTGTACCGTCTGTCGTAGCTTTGATGATACCTGCGCGAATAACAAAATCACCAAAGTGCTCGTCTTGCTCTCGTTCTTTTGCGTAACGCGAAAGAATGACACGCAGTTCGCTCAAGATTTCTTCTTCACCGATATTTTCTCGGTACATTTTGTTGAGTCGGCTGCCGTCAAAAGCCGCACCTAAATACATATTATACTTCCCTACTGCTTTACCCATAAAAGCAATTTCTCCAAGTCCAGGTCGTGCGCATCCGTTTGGACAGCCCGTCATCCGGATGGTAATTTCTTTATCCTTTAGACCATTTTCATCGAGAATATCCTCAATTTTATCGATCAGTTTAGGTAAGTATCTCTCAGCCTCTGCCATGGCCAACCCACAGGTTGGGAGTGCCACACATGCCATAGAGCTGCGGCGGAGTGCAGAATAATGACTGCCATCAGTCAACCCATATTCTTCAATTAATTCATTAATCTGCTTCTTCTTCTGGCTTGAAACATTCGCTATTATTACATTCTGATTTGCAGTTAAACGGAATTCGCCTTTATGGATTTTCGCAATTTCTTTCAAAGCAGTCTTCAGCTTATATCCGTCAAAATCCGCAACACGGCCATTTTGGATATATAGAGTGTAATGCCATTTACCTTGAACACCTTTTACCCAGCCATATCGATCACTATTATCGTCAAAATGATAGTGTCTTGCTTCGCCTAGATTATAGCCAAGTCGATTTTCTAGTTCTTCCTTGACGGTTTCAAGCCCTAGGCGATCAACTGTGTACTTGAATCGTGCATTTTTTCGCTCGGAACGGTTACCATAGTCGCGCTGAATGGTAATGATTTTTTCTGCTACATCTTGAACTTGATCAGGTGTACAGAAGCCAATAACCTTGGCTAATTGCGGGTATGTCTCCTTATCACCATGTGAACTGCCCATACCGCCGCCAATTGCAACGTTAAATCCGACAAGCTTGCCTTCTTCAACAATGGCAATCAACCCAAGATCCTGTGAAAAGACATCGATATCATTTGATGGCGGAACTGCTATACCAATTTTGAATTTACGCGGAAGATAGAGTGGTCCATACATCGGTTCAACATCTTCTACTTCAGGAGTACCTGCCACCTTTTCTTCATCAAGCCAAACTTCATGATAGGCTCTTGTACGCGGCAGTAAGTAATTACTCAATTGTTTTGCCCATTCATATACTTCCATATGGATCTCTGATTGATATGGATTCGATGTACACAATACATTACGATTTACATCCCCGCATGCAGCGATTGTATCTAGAAGCGTCGAATGAATTTCCTGTATTGTGTTTTTCATATTCCATTTTAGAATTCCATGCATTTGAAATGTCTGACGTGTAGTCAGTTTTAACGTTCCGTTGCCGTTTTTATCAGCTAACTCATCCATTACTAACCATTGGGAAGGTGTCGCTACACCCCCAGGCAAGCGGACACGAAGCATGAACTGATAAGCAGGCTCTAATTTTTGCTTTTGACGCTCATTCCGGAGGTCACGGTCATCCTGCAAATAACTGCCATGGTGCTTCATTAAGCGGTTATCATCATCTGGAATCCCTGCACTCATTCGGTCTAGCATGACTTCCTTCAATGTACCGCGTAGAAAATCACTCTCTTTTTTTATACGCTCGACATCGCTTGGTGCGCCCTCCGGTGCCGTTAATTTTTGCTTCACCATTTATGAAAAATCTCCTTCCAGTACTATATCAATAAACATCGCGTTGGTATCGTTTTTGCTGCTGCATATCTGCCAAGTATGCTTCTGCTTCTTCCCGGCTTAAGCTGCCTTCATTTTCAATAATGTCAATAAGTGTTTGATGAACGTCATGTGCCATATTCTTCTCATCACCGCAAATGTAAATGTGAGCACCTTCTTGAAGCCATTGGAACAATTCTTTGCTTTGTTCAAGCATACGGTGCTGAACATAAACTTTTTCAGCTGTATCACGTGAAAAAGCAACATCCATTCTAGTTAGCACACCGTCTTTCAACCATTTTTGCCATTCTGTTTGATAAAGGAAATCTGTCACGAAATGCTGGTCTCCAAAAAACATCCAAGACTTACCTTCTGCCCCAATTTCCTCACGCTCTTGCATAAAAGAGCGGAATGGTGCTGCGCCTGTTCCTGGGCCAACCATGATGATTGGTGTTTCAGGATTCTCAGGAAGCTTAAAGTTTTCGTTGTGTTGAATGTAGACTGGTACAGTGTCTCCCGGCTGTAATCTCTCTGCGGTAAAAATAGAGCAGACACCTTTCCGGTCACGTCCATGCGCTTGGTAACGGACAGCACCTATCGTTAAATGAACTTCATCTGGATTTGCATTTAAGCTGCTTGCAATCGAGTATAAGCGTGCAGGCATTTTTCTAAGTAATTCAACAAATTCTTGTGGAGAGCTGTTCACAGGTCCAAAGTCGCGAATCAAATCAAGTAAATCATGTCCTTCAAGATAAGATTTTACTTTTTCACTGTCATTTACAAGTTCCTGTAAGTCGCTGTTTTCAGTAAGCTTCGCCACTTTCTCAAGAAGTGGTTTTGTTAATGTCGTAATTTCATAGTACGTAGAAAAGGAATCTTTAAGAGAACGAACTTCACCTTGCTTATTAATTGTCACGCTTTCTTCTGGATTCCATTTCAACTCACCAAGAAGCTGGTTAACTAGTTCCGGATCATTTTCCGGATAAATTCCAAGACTATCACCTGGCTGGAAGCTCAAACCAGATCCTTCAAGCGATAGTTCGAGATGTCTTGTTTCTTTATTCGATCCTCGACCGTTTAGGTTAAGATTTTCAAGTACTTCTGCCCTAAACGGGTTGGTTCTAGAGTAGGTTGATTCTACCGTTTGTGCAGATATTCCTTGAGTTTGCAAAGGAATTCCACCCTTCGCTTCACCCAGGCTGCTAATCACACCTTCAAGCCATTCTGCTGCTGGTTCATCATAATCCAGATCACAGTCAAAACGTGGATAAAGACGGGTTCCGCCTAGTTCTTCTAAACGAGCATCGAACTGTTTTCCTGTTTGACAGAAAAATTCATATGAACTATCTCCAAGAGATAAGACCGAAAAGTTTAAGTCCCCAAGCTTTGGTGCCCGCTTGCCATGGAGAAACTCATGGAATGTAAGAGCATTATCCGGTGGATCACCTTCACCGTGTGTACTTACAATAATAAGTAGGTTTTTTACTTTTTTAAGATTGTTTGGCTTAAAATCACTCATGGCGGAAACAGTTACTTGGAACCCTTTCCCCTCAAGCGTTGTTTTAGATTTATTGGCTAAGCCCTTCGCATTACCTGTTTGTGAACCGTAAAGGATGGTCACTTCTTTTGAGGATGTCCCCTCTATGCTTCCCTGCTGACTTGGTACTCCTAGGACAGAAGCCAATGGTGCAGAAGCTGCACCCGCAAGATATCCACTCAACCAAAGTTTTTGAGATTCGGTAAAAGTAGGTAAAAGACGATTTAGGAGTTCCGCCTGCTCCTGATTAAACGGACTGTTCATTACCTGAAGTTGCAACGTTATCCACCTCACTATGGAATATAAACTTTATCATACAGTATTTTTGTAGAGGCTGTAATAAATAAATTGGTCTACTTGATGACCCAGTTCTCTTTTTTAAGTAGTTAGAGTTACCAAAATTCTTTTGGCAACTCGTTTTAGGAAAAATAGAAAGTCTCCATTGACCCGTTTCCCTTTTCATAACGGGCTTCGGTCACTCCAACATCCTACTCACCGAGAGCACGTTCAATTACGATATCTTCGATCACACCGTGGCTGCTTAAAGCTGGGGTACAAAGAATCCTTTGACCTTCTTTTTGGCGGATTCGAACAATTTTGTTTAGTTCTGCAAGAAGGAGTCCAGAAAATAGCATATAAGGCACGACGATTACTCGACCTAAAGCTCCTTCTGATATATACTCCAATCCCGCACTCAACCTCGGCTCAGTTGCAGCAAAATAGCAAACGGACACCTTTTCAGGTCTAAGCCGTTCCCCAATTCCATCCGCGATTCTGCCAAAGTTGACGTGAACATCTGGATCACTGCTGCCCACACCAACGATTAATAACCTATCAGCGGGGGACACTTCCCCTGCTGAATCTTTGATTAATTCAGCCACTGCATCCAATATAACTTCCTGTACACCGAACGGATTCTTTATTTTTACCGGAATAGTAGGATATTTGGCAATCAAGGAAGACAAGGCTTCAGGAATATCACGCTTAACGTGTCCTGCTGCCAAAAGAAACAGGGGTACTACATCAATTTCTTTTGCACCTTGCTCCACACACTTTTCAAAGCCATCTTCAATCAGCGGCTCTGTGAGTTCTAAGAAACTCAGCTCCTGAATAGGAACGTCAACTCGTGCCTTTACCTTGTCTATAAAGGCCCTAATCTCGACAGCACCTTTTTTCGAACGAGTACCATGGCCGATATAAAGAATTGCTTTCATATAAGGTGCTCCCTTCTGCTATTACCGGTTGGCTGCTGGAATATTAGGAATAATTTCTTCTTGGAACCAATTCAATTTATTGTGCAGGTTCACTACCTCTCCAATCACTATCATACTTGGATTGGTAATCTGCTCTTTCTTAACGACTTCTTCAATACTTTCAAGTGTCCCTGTTACTGTCCTTTGGTCACTTAATGTACCCCAATGAATTAAGGCAATTGGGGTCTGCGGGGATTTCCCGTTAGCTATCAATTGCTTCGTAATAGTAGAAAGATGGGATATCCCCATATACACACAAATCGTATCTACGCCCTTTGCTAAGTGTGCCCACTGGTGTTCTGCACAGGCATCACCGGCCTGGTGTCCGGTAATAAATGCAAAGCTTTTACTCAG
>Ga0181460_10014_pt1 | contig 19428 bp, 29 predicted proteins | sample InSIn3SAF170_FD_119808 | JGI IMG/M metagenome (GOLD analysis project Ga0181460, IMG submission 119808) | Clean room microbial communities from NASA Spacecraft Assembly Facility at Jet Propulsion Laboratory, Pasadena, California, USA -... ... | reverse complement strand
CAACATCATAGACGCGGGCGGTGAGAATTTGTACCAGGTAGTCGCAAAGCATGGGGTTAGTAAACGCAGGGTGGGAGATACTTCTACTGTATTGATATATGCGATCGCTTAAGTCAGATATTGAGCTATTTGATAAACTCTAACTGTGGCATTAACTCAAGAAGATTTTTAATTTATACCGTAATGCTCGGCAGACTAAAAGTTTAATCAGTTGCTGTCTTCTTCGTCCTCTTCAGAATCATCACTTTCTAATTGCGGTAGATACTTATTATTTTCTTGTTCTCTACGACCCAGAACAAACACAGATACTAATCCAGCTACCCCTGCTGAACCTATAAAGCCACCAGCAATAGGAGATCCCAAGTTAACTGTAACTGTTCCAGCTATGATTGAAATAACACCAATAGACCAGCCAAAAATTTGTCCTAACTTTCTTTCGATTCTCTCTTGCTTCACATCGTTAACTTGAGCATTGATCAGCTTTTCCTGCATTTTATGCCTATGCTCTTGTTCTTTCTCAGCCATTGAGACAATGCGATCTGCTGCATTTGGAAGGACGCGATTATACTGTTCAAGAGTTATTGGATCGGGAATTGGTCCTGTACGAAAACTTGCCTGAAAAATAGCTCTATCTTCTCGCTGAGGATATTCACTACCCACAACCTCAGCATCAGCTTTTTCAGATTCTTCATCAGGATGTTGGTCATTCATGTTCGCTTAGAGCGCGCTTTTCTACTAAATTGATCGCAGTCTGAAGATCGCTACCAACTTTTTCCCAATCAGAAAACATGGCTTCCAAGTCCGAATCTGAATTTGAGAAATCTTCAGGAGCATAAAATGAATGTTTTGAAGATGTTGGAATAATATCTAGGGAAGAACCTATACCAGTTAATAGGTTACTCATAAAACTCTTTTTCTGAAATTCTTTTTTCTTTAAAGCTATAGGACTAATTTTACGTGGTTTGTCACTTTCGATAAACTGAGTGTAGTAGGTTGTCATATCTCTAATTGATATCTTTCTATCTGATAATTGATTTGCCCGAAATCCTTCACGAGCTTTAATCCAAGGATATTCCGAGTGAGTTAATTCTTCTAAAAATCTCCCACTCTTTTTGCCGTAATTCATCAAGACTATATTTAAAACTTCAACTTCTTCCGTTTTCAATTCATTAATTAAACTCTCTTGAGGGAGGATGTTGTATCTATACTGCTTGTAATGCCGATAAATACACGGTACTACAGGTCCATGAATCCAAGCTTCGATATCTTCACAAAATAATATTTCACCTCTAAATACCAAACTCCAAGCTTGAGCATAGTAAAGGAGTTTTTGTAATTTAAGTGGAGTAACTGAGCCTACAGAACTTTTTGTAGTCGATTTTAATATATAAGGTACTATTTCAAAAGCACGTCTCATGATTGTTTTTACCATGCTGTTAAGTAGGGGATGGTCAATACTTCACGCCACTGCTATAAGAATTTGAACTTGTACTTCGTAATCTTTTATATTAGCATTTTAGACTTATTGTTTCTTGTAAGCTTTTTTATTGCATATCCACCATTATAGTACAAGTGTTCTACGTACAAGTTAATCGCAATATTTATAGAAATGCTAACAAGTCTTATAGAGTTAAGGTTTCAAAGTCAAACTGGCGATTGACCATAAAAAGGTATAGCCTCTATCCAATTAGGACACTTGCCTTGTTGCCATTGCACTCTAGCAATTTCTAAAACACTCTCAACTGATGCCCCTATGTTTTCAGCTTTAATTAGTTGATAGGGTGTCTGCCAAGTAGCTAAAGTTTTTTCCCAAGCTTCCACCGTCATTAAACTATCTGGTAATAATGCTACTTCACCCGAATAAATAGCTGTATATACAAGGCTTGTTTGCGCGGGGATTTGGACAGCGATCGCATCAACCCCTTTTTCTGCCCGTGCGATCGCCTCCAAGCTAGATATCGCAAATAAAGGTATATCTAACTGTTGGGCAATTGTCCGCGCTGTAACTACCCCAATTCGAGTGCTAGTAAAGCTACCGGGCCCTTTGGCTACGGCAATAAAACTTAAATCTGTCCAACTTTGGGGTTGGATATACTTAGCCAAATGGTAATGTAAATCAGTAGAAAGACTCCGCCCTAAATCCCATACATTAGAGCGCGAGTCACTTTTGTCGTTACTTATAGCTAGACCAAGTTCTGAACTTGTGGTATGAATTGCTAAACCGTATTTCACGTTGGTACTAATTCGCCTGGTCGTAGTTTCGCCCATTTACCATTTTCTTGCTTAAAGCTTAAGCAACCGACAACATCCCATTCCATTTGAATTTCCTCATCAGTGGTGCGAATATTCACATTAATAGAAGGTTCGTTTGGTTCAAAATCGGGCGTTTCTGTTAAATGCGGCTGTTGATGCTGATGTTCTACTGCATTATAGGTAAGGCAGCGATCTACATAATGGCAGTTTATACAAATACACATAATCCAACTCCAGAGGATTTTTCTGTTAATCTGTTTCAAACCCTAACCGGGATTTTAACTTAACCAAAACCCCGCACGATCTGGATCTTAACATTTCGCTTCGGGAGTGTTGGACATCAATATTTTGCGTTTACGCCCTATGTCTTCTGCATTGTCTCCCCAATCTTGGTGTTTTGACTTAGCATGGATACCCCAAAATGCTTATTTAGTGGGTGGTGCGGTGCGGGATGCTTTACTAGGAAGGCAATCGGAGTATTTAGACTTAGATTTTGTCTTGCTAGACGCGGTGCAAATAGCACGAAAAATGGCTAGTCACTACAAAGCTGGGTTTGTATTGCTTGATGCCGATCGCCAAATTGCTAGAGTTGTATTCAAGCAAGCTACAGTAGACTTTGCCCAGCAACAAGGAGAGACGTTAGAGGAGGACTTATATCGGCGCGATTTTACTGTAAATGCGATCGCTTACAATCCTTACACCCAAGAAATCATCGATCCGTTGCTTGGTTATAACGACTTACAACAGCGTGTGATGCGGATGGTGTCAATAGCTAATTTACAAGACGATCCATTGCGACTATTACGAGCATACCGCCAAGCTGCTCAATTGGGTTTTGCGATCGCCCCTGAAACTCAAGCCGCTATTCGCATTTTTGCACCGCTACTCAGTAAAATTGCTCCCGAAAGAGTAAGAGTAGAACTAAACTATCTTTTAAATAGTCCCTCTGGTACTCCTTGGTTAAAAAGTGCTTGGGAAGATGGATTAATAAATATTTGGTTTTCTCACACTACTCAAAGCAATTATGAAACTTTAGCGCTGGTAGATTCCGCCGCCCTTTCCCTCCCTCAGTTACCTTTATTTCAAACTTTAAGCGACACCATCAAAACTAATTGGTTAGGAATTGCCAAATTAGCCTGTTTAGTTAGTGGTAATCCCGAATTAGCAGAAATTGAACTACAGCAATTAACCTACAGCCGTGCAGAAATACGCGCAGTCACAACAGCACTTAAATTAGTACCACAATTATTAGCAACAGCCGACGCTCTCAGCTTAAAAGACCAATATTTATTGTTTCGCCAAGCGGGGGCAGTTTTTCCAGCCTTAGCGGTTCTAGCAGTGGCAAATGGGACACAAATAAATACCCTCATCCCCTTAATTAATCGCTATCTTACGCCAAACGATCCGGTTGCTCATCTTGTGTTACTTGTTAACGGCAAAGACTTAATGCAAGCTTTGAATATACCGCCGAGTCCCGTTGTCGGGGAGTTATTGAATGAAATTGCGATCGCTCAAATTGAAGGTAAAATCTCTACTCCCGCCCAGGCTATAGAATTAGCCGCAACTTTACTTAAAGCTTTTAGTTAAAGTAGAGATATACCTAATAAACTCGCAATACCTGAAAATATTTTCTGTTAATAACAATGACAATAGAACTTAATCTTCCTGCTACTCCAGCAGCATTTACAAACTTGAACTCGGCAGATATAAAACAGCAAAAGTGGCATGACAAGATTATTCTCGGCGACTGTTTAGAAGTTTTGCAATCAATGCCATCTAATCAGTTGATTTAGTTGTTACATCTCCCCCTTATGCTGATAGCAGAAAAACTACTTATGGTGGTATTCATCCCGATCGATATGTTGAATGGTTTTTACCAATTGGACAGGAATTAAACCGAGTTTTAAAAGATGATGGAACTTTTATTCTAAACATTAAAGAAAAAGCTGTTAATGGAGAACGTCATACTTACGTGATTGAGCTTATTCTTGCCTTAAAAAAACAAGGTTGGCTGTGGACTGAAGAATATATTTGGCATAAAAAAAATTGCGTTCCGGGTAAATGGTCTAATCGATTTCGTGATTCTTGGGAGCGTTGTTTGCAATTTAATAAACAAAAAAAGTTTAATATGTATCAAAACGCTGTTATGGTTCCGACTGGTGATTGGGCTAAATCACGCTTAAAAAAGTTAAGCGAAACTGATACTCGGCGCGATAATTCAAAAGTTGGTAGTGGCTTCGGTAAAAATATTTCAAATTGGCTAGGACGCGAAATGGCTTATCCAACAAATGTTTTACATCTAGCTACGGAATGTAGTAATAAAAAACATAGCGCCGCCTTTCCTAAAGAACTTCCATCATGGTTTATTAAGCTATTCACTAAAGAAGGCGATTTAGTCCTCGATCCATTTCTTGGTTCTGGTACAACTAATATTGCGGCTAAAGATTTAGAGAGGAAATATTTAGGTATAGAAATTAATGAGGAATACTATCAATTGGCATTGTCAAGAGTAAATGATGTGAAATTAAATAATACTCAGTTGACTTTATTATGATTTCTAATTATCAACTTTATTATGACTATCTTGCCGCAGAAGTTTTAACGCCTTTTTATGAAAATAGGCTCAAAAGTTTAAATGCTCTTTGTCTTAACAATATTCTTAAAAGAAAAAATCCTTATCTATTTAAAGCTAAAAATCTTGAGCTTGCTGGAGACTTTGTAAAAAGTATTGTTGATGCTTTCCTATCTTCTCAGGAAGAAACTATTTTTGGCAATCTTCTTGAAGGATTTGCTATTTATGTATCTCAACAATTACATAATGGTTTTAAGTCAAAATTTAAAAGTATAGATTTAGAGTTTAAACGCGATAACACTTACTACATTGTAGGAATAAAATCTGGTGTTAATTGGGGAAATGCCGATCAAATTAGTACAATGAAAAACAACTTCAAACTAGCAAAAGAAACCTTAAGAGCAGAAGGGATTACACAAGAAATTATAGCTGTTAACGGTTGTATGTATGGAAAAGAGCGAAATCCTTTAAAAAACAAGTCAAGAAATAAAGTAATCAAAGATATAGACAAAGTTTATTATAAATATGCTGGTCAAGATTTTTGGAAATTTATTTCAGGTGATGACAGCTTGTATCAAGCAATTATTATACCAATCGATCTAAAAGCCCAAGAAAAAGATGAAGTTTTTAAAAAAGCATATATTGCGAAAATTAACGAAATGACGCAAGAATTTATTTTGAATTTTATGAATAAACATCAGATAGATTGGGTCAAGCTGATTGATTATGTTTCAAAAAGAGAGGAAATAGAGTCACAAGCCAGTATCCAAATAGAATTATTTTAACAATCACTTATTTACAACAGCACTTTTTGCAGAATTTCATTAATCTCAAAATTGACTGGAATGGAACAATTTTACATACTACTCATTCTAGTTAGCAAAATTAACTAGAGGAGTGCAATTCAATGTCTCTACGCCTAAAGTGCCTTGTTTTTACCCTGTTATGTTTTAATTTCTTACCGTCGGCGGTGGCGGAAAATGTAAACAATCAAAGCATAGTTCAGCAAAAAGAAAGTAACTGGCAAGAAAGACCAGATTTTGGCAAATACTTCCAGCAAGCGGGTGTCAAAGGCACTTTTCTACTATACGACCTCAAGAAAAATCAGTATTTGGTTTACAACGCCAAACGAGCAAATACCCGTTATGTTCCTGCTTCCACTTTCAAAATTTTCAACTCCCTAGTAGCGCTGAAAACTGGTGTAGTCAAAGATGAAAATGAAGTGATTAAATGGGATGGTGTGAAAAGAGAGATTCCAGAGTGGAATCAAGACCACACTATGAAAACTGCGATTAAAGTCTCCGCCGTCTGGTTTTATCAAGAACTAGCTAGACGCATTGGCGAACAACGAATGCAGAATTATATTAATTTAACCAACTATGGCAATCGAGATATTGGCGGGGGAATCGATCAGTTTTGGTTAACAGGAGACTTACGCATCACTCCCAAGGAGCAAATAGATTTTTTGGTGAAGTTGCATAATAATAATCTGCCTTTTTCCCCTAGAGCGATCGCAATTGTCAAAAATATTATTACTACTGAGGAAACAGAAGATTATGTATTGCGAGGTAAAACAGGCTGGGAAGGAAAAGTTGGTTGGTATGTCGGCTACTTAGAACGCGGTGGTAATACTTACTTTTTTGCTACGCAACTAGATATTGCTAAAGCCAAAGACACTAAAGCCAGGATAGGAATTACCAGAAGTATTTTAAAAGCAATGGGACTGTTACCCAAAACTTCCTAAATCTGTCGCGGGGTCATTGTTTATACAACATCAGGGCGAATATGCTGCTAGTTGAATGTGCTGAAACTTAGCTTATGTTCTTTGATGACACAATTGGCATTCATCCTACTACTGGAGAAGAATTTTTGCTGCTAGAAGATTGATTTGCAGTTAACGCCGCCTTAGCAGAAAACGTCAAAGGAGTATCTAGCCTCCATTGTTTCCCCTTATAGAACAAACATTGGTAAACCTGCATCCCACCGTATCTAAACCCCGCCTCAAAGGATTGCAAATAAAGATCCCACATCCGCAAAAATCGCTCGTTGTAGATTGGGGAAAGAGCAGATATTTTACTTCTATTGTGATTAAAATTATTCCTCCATTGCTTGAGAGTTTCAGCGTAATGAGGCTTCAAACTTTCACAGTGGGCTACAGACAATTTTGCTACCATCAATTCTCGCGTTATTTCATGCAGTTGGGGAACATACGCCCCTGGAAAAATATATTTATCAACCCAAGCACCGTTTCTTTCATTACTATTTGTCCCAACAGTATGCAGTAAACCAATACCATTAGGTTTTAATAAGTTTGCGGCGGCTTGCATAAAGGTGGCAAAGTTACCTTTACCAACGTGTTCAAACATCCCAATACTGACAAACTTATCGTATTGTCCTTGTACTTCCCGGTAATCTTTAACAATGATTTGAATGCGATCGCTTAATCCTTTTTGCTCTACTTTTTCAATAGCTAACTTTGCTTGTTCTAAACTAAGGGTAATTCCCGTCCCTGTTACGCCATAATGCTCTGCTGCATAGATGAGCATTCCACCCCAACCGCAACCAATATCAATTAGCGATTCTCCCGGTTGCAAGGCAAGTTTGCGACAAATCAATTCGTACTTTTGTAGCTGCATCTGTTCCAAAGTATCCGTTGCTTGCAGGCGATAACCACAGGAATACGTTAACGTTGGGTCAAGAAAATGCTGATAAAAATTGTTACCTAAGTCGTAATGGTGTTGGACGTTTTTGCGGCTATTTTGAATCAAAATAGGCATTGTCCGCAAGCGCTGGCTGATAACCTTTACAAGTAGAGGTAGTGTTAGGATCTTTTGGGCTTTTGCATACACCCCATTAGTATGGAACAAACCAATTAATTCGCTGAGGCGATCGCATTTTTCATCCCACCAACCTTCCATGTAAGCCTCGCAAAACCCCATCGCCCCAAAAGTCAGTACGCGATCGTAAGTATTTTGGTTATGCACGATTAGTTGCAATGGATGCAATGATTCCTTGTCGCCAAAACTAAATTCTTGACCTTGAGGATTAATTACTTGGAGACATCCCACCTCAATCAAGCTGAAAAGCTGATAGAGATAACGCTCCCCACTAGGTAAATTCTCCACAAATCACTCCTTCGCTAAAAATTAGTACCATAATTGTCATTTACCTTAGAAGATTTTCTAGTTTGCTTCAATAGTGGACTTAGCCTTTGTAGCTAGTTGGCTTCACAATTAGCTACAACTATAGATTGACGGCTATACTTGCTAGAGGGCTGTGGGCTAATTTTAGGGATCTGCACTGTATTTACCTGCACCAAGGTTTTAGATTGTGGAGAAGCTGATGAGTTCGTTGATTCAGATGCAAGCTGTTATAGAAGCCCCTCACTATGAAAATGAATTTTCTTGTCCGTGGGAAACTCCAGAATTTCAGCCTTTTTCAATGATTCGCTTGCATGGAGAAATGACATATCAAGAAATCGGGTTAGTCTTTGCACAACTTGCTCAATACAATCAAATAGAACTTGCAGGCGATTTCTTAACGGTTCTCAACCAAATTATTGAAGCAGAAAGCTTAATCCTACCTGGTGGAATACAGGTTATTGACGAATTGCAAAACATCATTTCACCAAGCTGTTGTTGCGGACTTGAAACTTGGCGAGAGTGGGTAGATTTTCTCAAAACAGGTGAAACACCTTGGTTAGGACACGATCCAAGTCCATTTGTGGAAAATCGGCATGATGTAGTTCGTATCTGGTCAGATGGAGGAGTTGAGCCAGTCAGCAATACCTTTTATATAGATGTCTCGCGCGATCGCTTTGCAAAAGCTTTAATACTTGTAGAACAGGATTTGCAAGCATTTCTGTTTTGTATTGATAGTTGGGCAAAAGAGGTGGGATTTGCACAATCAAGCAAGTTGTCTCAGAAATTTGACCAGTGTTTTAGCATTAAAAAGAACTATGCCAGCCGTATATGAAGTTAGAGTATCACTAGCAAAACTTACCTTTGCAGCGATAGAGAATCAACTACCCCACCTTAAGAGGGATGGGTTTCCAACTTCACGAGGAATAGCATCTAACAAAACCGAAGTCTTGCCAGGTTAACTTACATTCCCTCCATGGGCTGTAGCGCTAGTTCCTAACGCTAATATCCGCAAGACTTTTAGACTGTTTAACTATCAACTTAAGGAGTACGATCAATCACTAATTTGCGCTCGTCAAACAATGTAAAAGATAGACAACAAAAGAGTTTTATAAAGTCTGTTGTACATGGGTTTATCTTAAGCCGATGGCGGGATTTGAACCTGCGGCCAACTGATTACGAATCAGAAAACGAAATAGCTTGTAAGTACTATATGATAAGTATTGTAAAGTTTATAAATTTATCAAATTTAATTTTCATAGTCAGTTCATAGTCAATTCGAGCCTCATAGTCAAATAAGCACGATCGCAACTTTAAGTTTGCAATAGTCATTTCATAGTCACCTGCAATTGCATTACGGCAAGCCCTATCTATAAATATCCAACTAGCGAACGATTTTAAAGGCAGCAAGCCCTATCAAATACCCTTGCTGCTAGGAATACTTCATAAGCCTAGCTACACAAGGCTTTAAGCTTTTAAAATCGCCGTCTCAAAAAATTCATGCCAAAGCAGGACGGCGGAACCTGTATCAACAACGATCGTCCCGTTGCCACCAAAAGAGTTTAAATGGAAATTTTTGATTTCACCCGTATCTTTCAACTTTTGAAGTTCTGCCATTTGTTCAAGGCTCGGTATTGCGATCGCTTGCTTTACTAATTCGGTTCCCTCCGTGCTGTTTTTAAAGCGTCGGTACAATTCCTCATGATGTGTCGCGATCCACTTATCCAGTAGTACAGGCTTACTAGGCAACATATCAGCAGATTTTCTTGAAAAAATTTCAAAATTTTCTCTCTCTCCATTTGAGAGAGAGATGAGAAATATCTGATAAATATCTGTAATATCTGGAGAGGCTTCAGAACCCTTGCATAGAGCGAGTTTTGAGCCGTCACAGTCGCCAACCTGCGACTGCCCTGTAACCGCAAGGGTTTCAGACTCTTGTGTTGATGGTGGCACTTCAGAAGATGGCAGGCTTGCTATCCCTTTAGATAGAGAAGCCCATACATCCAATCCTTCGGTTGCATCCCAGTCAAGTAAATCTTTAAGTTTGAGCTTTGAGATAGCGCGGTAGAAGGTAGCTTTATTTATTCCTAAGTCACTAACGAAATTACGGATGTCTTTAATCCGTAATTTCTGCCCTATGGGTCGCAAAATAGCGATCGCATAATAAACAAGGCCCGTTGCCGTGAGTAACCCATCTTGATAATCCTGCTTGGCTTGATCGAGCGTCACGCGGTAATGCTGCACTGATTTTTCTTGCATGATTCGCACTACCTAAAATGGAATCTCATCAGTAACCGAAATTCCCATTTTTTCAAGAAATTCCTTAACTTTTTGCCATTTAGCCTTAGCTTGCTCTACTTCTATCTCTAAAGATTGAATCTCGCTTTGCAATCGTTCCTTTCGGTTGTAAAGCTTTTCCGCCGTTTCTCGAATTCCCAGTTTGTCCTCAGTCCATGCACGCAAGTAGGCAAGAGTTGCCTCTTTTTCGTTATCATCTTCTGAATTAACAATGGCCGATATCTCAATGCACTCGTTATCGCCATGGTTTATATACTTAGTTCGGCTGTAACTTATCCGCTCGGTTGTCATACCTTTACTTGTTTTGGTTATTAGGATTTAAAAAAGCGATCGCGCCTTTAATTATTGATTTGCGCTTGGCTATAGATAGCTCGTAATCTGTTTGAGCAATGATTAAGATATTGCCATCGGTTAGATGCGTGATGTGGAGAGGCTCATAGCCAAAAAGCCCCGGTATTACACCTTGCTTTATAAGCAATACATCATCATCATCAGGCGCTTCTTTAATTTGGTATCCGTGCAAGTTTTCATCAATTAAATCTTGGTAAATTACGGCTTTCATAAAGTGCCTTCGTCACTAATAAGTTTGTCTCTTAGGGTAATAAAGTCTTTTAAAAGTAAATGGCAATCATGGATAAAATCCGATTCCCCATGCAAACACACAACTAAAGCCCCGTTATCTGGATCGTGAAGATTACCCGCTCTAGTTAATAGCTGTATTTCTTTATCGACGCAGTAATCAATCAATCCTCCCAACAAATCCTTTAATACTTGGGGATGATCTTCAGGCTGTAAATACTCGCTCTCGCCCGTTGTATCAACAATTTTTACATCGCCATAATCTTTATAGAAGCCTAATTCTTGTAAGGCAATTTGGGTTTGAGTTTTGGTTAATAAGACTGTTTCGCCTTTATCGTTCCCTAAAACAACAAAGTTGCCATATAAAGTAATACCTTTATTGGTTGTTGCCAGGGCCAGATATCCTTTACCAATGCCGTCCGTGTTAACAAAAATATCAATAGCTGGGTCAGTAAACTGTCTGTAGACTCCTTCTAAGTAGACCGACCTGTCAGACTCTAATTTGTCAGGATCTTCCTCAAGTAAAGTTTTAATCCAAGTGAGCGCGAAATCGTGTTTGGCAAAATCGCTCGCTTTCATTTTGATGACCTTAACTGCGTCCACTGCCACATAAACGCAGTACCCTACGTCATCTTTCAGGCTATTCATACTTTAAGTTAGTGTTTTTGCTTTCATTCCAACAGTCAGTTACTAACGCCGTTAACTGGTCTAAAGAGTCAATCTTTAGTGGCTCAATCACATCAATTAATAAGCGCGTCACCACATAATCGCGATCGTAAAAAACACCAACATCTTTTGGAGCTTCACTGCGCTTGATTCCAACTTGCCTAATCTTCTGCCGCACTACGCAGCGATTTTGTAACATCGTTGGCTGTAGCTTTTTTAAGTATTTATTTCCTGGTAGATCTGCCCAGTGTATCAGCTCCATTTTTTTGTAAAAACCCTTGAAACAACTGCTATCAAAGGATTCTACCCCCGCGACATTTGCATCAGTATCAATACTTAAAGTTGTAAGTTTAAGTATGCTTGGTTTTTTAACTATATACTGATGTAATAAAAAATACTTTTTAGCCAAATTTCTAATTAATAAAAAAGCGCTTAATTTATGTTTTAAGCGCTTTGATAGAGGATAGTTGATAGTTAAAGTTAGTAACAAAAAGCTCGTTAATTAAACCTTTAAACAGTTGAACATACAATTACTTTGTATAAAAGTTTCTAACCATTGCCATAATTCCACCGCGCTCGATACCCGCGCAAATCAATATGAGTAAACGCGTTGCTGTCTCCAAGGCCCCCTTTACTGCCATGCCATCGATTAAGCCGGGTATATACTTCGTGCGGTCGGATTCCTGAAACAACAATATCCGCCGCCGCGCCGTAAAGATGCTGGGAGTTACTCGCGCCGCCGACGGCTTGATTAATTACTGGTGGTCTGTAACCGGAATTAATAGTAATTGAAGGATTACCAAACTGACTTCGCACTTCCTCAAGGTAGTAGGCAAGCCGCGCGATCGCATCTACTACCCGTTCGTTTTGAGGAACGCGCGATAAGTTTTTTGTAAACTCTCCCCAAGAAAAGTGTCCGCCGTCATGCACTGGATCGCCCGCCGCTACCCAGCCAACTTTAGGGAAAAATACCTTACGTTCGGTGGGCTTTGCCTTGGTGTCATCTCTTGGAGCATCGCGCGTAGTTGTAGCTTCAAGTAATGCGTTAGCCGTCGATTGCCCTAACAAATCCGGGTACTCTAAATACTCTAATTCCTTGAATTTAGCAAAGGCAGCCATCGTAAGTTTACCGGCTCTGCCATCGGGCGCGCTATCTAAAAGCCTAATGGAGATTAGTTGCATCTGCACCGCCGTGATAATCTCTTTTGGAGCTTCTGGCAGCCTGTAAGATTTTTCTAAATTCTCAAGTCTACTCACTTATTTTTCTCCTCTATATCCTCTGTTGTCGGATGGGCATCGGCGGGCCTTTGCGTGATAATTCCCAGTAGCACTGTAGAAATACCGCCTACTGTGCCTACAAGTTTGCGATCGCCTACCTGCTGATTGGTAAGCACAAGGCAAATCCCGGCGATCACCCCAAAAATAGTTGCAAGCAAATCTAGTTGATTTTTATTAAACTTCATTCTTCTGGGGGCCTGGATTTAATGCCCAAATTAGCTAGTAATAAAGCTTTAATTTCAATTTGACTTTCAGTAATGCGACCGCACCGCTCGTCAATTTCTTTGCGAATATCTAGAAAATCGCGCTCAAAATTTTTAGCTAAGAAATCAATGCTACTGCTCAAAGCTTCGTAATCGCGCTTTAAATGCTGAAAATCCCTTTCCGCCGCGTAACCTTTGCGAATTGAGCTTTTATACAAAGAATCAATCGCAACTAAGCTCGTCCCGATCCCGAAAATAGAACCAATCAAACCCGCCCAAACAACAACTGATTGCATAGGCTTTAAAAATATTCCTCAATGGCAATGCTCACGACGGTAGCACCAGTGCCGTCGAGCATCCCCCAATATTCCCCTTGCCATCCGGGTATGTCCGAAATGTAAACTTTACCCGGAGCTACTTTTGCGATCGCACTAGCGACGTTGATAGTCGAGTCGGTATCAACATATAGATTGCGAGTTGTTGAAGGATTATAAAAAGTAGCGTGTTTACGAGAACCGGTAGTGTTAGCAGGCAATAACTTTACTGGTGTCGTTGCCCCGGCGGGAATTGAGACAGAAACCGGGTTTTTATTGCTAGAAATCGCGGGATTAACTATAGGTTGATCCGGCGTAAGGTCAACTACTGGCATATAAATTTTTACCTCGATAGGGGTGATAGGTTGAGTAGAAAAAACTAATTGTTTAATAGCGAGGCGATAGCTCCACCCCCTGGGGGGTTCGGGGAAGCGGATTATCTCAGAAATTTCATAAGAGCTTATCTTTTGCGGCTTAAATATTTCGGTACTATCTAAAGTCTCATCATCAGGTCTGTTAGATAGAGCAACTAATCCCACCGAATTGCGCGCTAGTAGGGGAGAAGATAAGCAGGCAATTTTATAATCGCGCCCCCTACTAGAGCTTACATATTGCCAATTTTTTGTAAGGTTAAAATGCCCAATTTCTCGCCATTTCACAAATAATTAAGAGGCTGAATAGTTATCAATTTTTGTTTCTATGGAATCAAGCCTTTCAATAATATTTTGACTATCTGAAATTAGCGAATCTGCATATTCCCAAACTTCTATAGTGATATCTTCTATCCAATAAGGAATGTTTAATTGAAGCGTATAAGAACTAATGCCATAATCCTCAAACTTAACTAAAGTTAGCCTATTTAGACCAATCTTTTTACTTTCTTGGGCTTGCACACCGCTAACAACATAAGAAGTAGTGCTAGGCGAGACGTATAAAAATTGTGAGGCTGTAGCACCCAAAAACCAGTGAGGCAATGCACTATCGCTTTTCGTACCTATTAATAGAAGATGTGAGCGCGGGTTAGTATATATAGGTTTGATTGGATCGTATTCATACAAACTATCTTTTCTAACCTTGTCACTGTGTCTTGTAACTATGCTTTTTTGAGTAAGGATTAGTTCCCAATTTTCCCTAGCAATTAAATCTAAAGAAGCCATATAATTTACTAGGGAAATAGATTAAGAAGCAGTACCAGCACCCGTTGGAGGTGCTACTAACGCCGCGCTAGTGATGGGGAAACTTGCCCCAGCAGGAGTTATAAAAAACTTAGGCTTGTGTGCAGCCATTTTTAAATATAACCACCTAGATATTTCCGCATTACTAGCACTACCAGGAAATTTGATAGTGGTAAATCTAATGCTAGGTGTTCTGGGAGTTGGATTAGCTGCTGTTGATGAAGTAGCAGGTGTAGAGGTTAATTCAGTTGGTACTTTGATTGGTTTACCACCTCTAGCATTTGAAAGCTTACGCCGTCGGCGATCTACAACAGCCACTCTATTAACAGTAATAGTTCTTGAAGGGGCTGTATCCTTTAAGCGATCACTGTGAATATTACGTCTGTGTGCTTTTATAGATCCTTCATAAGCAACTAATTCGTTTTCTGCTGTTGTGGTATCTGGAATATTAAAATAATCAATTTGGTCTTCTCGTAATCCAAGCATTCCTATTAACGTAGTACCTAAAACCATAGGATAAGGAATATATTTGTTTGGCATTTTTAGCTAAATCTCCTAATAATTTTATTTGAGTAGTTTAGAGACTTGTTGAAGGTGGATCGTCGGCAAAATCTTGAGAATTAATTAAGTATTCACCTGTTTCACTAGAAATTCGCCCTCTAATTGGAATTACAAAAGTTCCTGAAAGTTCTTCGTTCTCAAGATTCCAGTTTAACTTAACTCCCATATCACTATAATTGGACTTGATATTTGCTTTAGCTGCTCTTAATATTGCTCTAAACAAGTCTTGTCCGGGTGTTTGCATATGTGCTGCCAGATTTGTAAGTGAGAAACTTTCATACTTGTTAATGCCAATCCATCCAACCAAGTCTTAAAAGTTAAGATAACAAAGAGTTTTCAGGTATGTCAATAATAAAAATAGTGCAAAAGGGTTAACCCTTTTGCACTATTTTCCTATCTTACAAGTGCGCCTACTTTTTTATTAGTGCGGTCGTAGACAATTACAGGTTTTATCAGCTTATGTATTCGTGCATCGGCGTAAGTAAATCTAACTTCAACTAGCGGTCGAACCGTAGCTAGAGTTACTTGTTCCCCCAAAATATATTGAGTTTGTGGTGTTTCTGGATAACGTTCTATTTCAGATTGATTTTCATTTTTGGTTAAAAATATCCACTGTGGTACGTGATTTTGAATACTTAAAATCTTGGTGACTAAATCTTTTGCTTGGGTAGTAGTTCGAGCTAGTATTTGTAATTGATAACCTTTTGACCAGTCAGCGTAACAATACATCTCCTTCCCTTTGTTCCAAACATACCCCTTGTTAGCTCCAAATAGGTTTTTAATAGTTGTGCCAATTCTGGTTAATTCACCCTTGCTAATAGTTGTGCTAAGTTCGTCCATTAATCTGAAAGTTAATCTACCTGTTTGCCGCTTTCTACCTTGATAACCAGGTGAACTATTATTTCTAACGTTGTAGTTTGTATCTTCTAAAAAGTGCAGTCTAATTTGCGGGTTGTATCTTCTACCTGGGTACGTTTCCTTATCTTCACTGCCGCCGCCCTCAATCTCTAGATTCTCTAGCAATTGGCGCAAAGCCATAATCTCCGTGATCACTGGCTTTAATAACTTAGTATTGCCCTTAACTATTATCCTCTCACTCACTATGTACCATCCTCATTTGGATTACGGCTTAATTCAATCTCTACAGTATGTTCACTGCCAAACATAGATTCGTTTGCAATACGTTGTTGGGCATAATAACTATCTGCACTATTGGCAATAATAAATCCTGCTTCTATACAGCTTTCCCCAAATTCTTCCCATAACTCCTCTGCGTATGCTTGCAACGCAGGATCTTTTATACTTTCAATACTTTCCTCTAACGCTCCAGCAATACTCCAAGGTTGATTTCTATTTTTATTTGCTTTGTCTACAGAGTCTTGAGTAAATATTCCTATATTTGCTAATTGTTGGGCAAACCCTACAGCAGCACCTCTAAATAAAGTGCGATAGTTTTTAAATAGTGATGTAAATACTTGTCTAGCTGCTTGTTGTACTTGTAATTGTACTAATGTTGCTAACGAAGATGCGATTTCATCTGCTGCTTCTTCTCCCAGTTCCTTGAGCATATAGAGAGCAAGTGGTTCATTAAATACCGCTATAGTAGCCGCAGGTAAAAAACCACATATAGCAAAGCCTAATGATTGACCTGCTAAACTACCTTTTGCGGCTGCTAGTGCGATTTCAGCTTGCTTTATCTGTTGATCTAATTGATCGTCAGTAGCGTTGAAATTAAAATTTAGTACAAATCTTACAGCACTTGTACAACTGGCCCAAAACTTACTCCATGAGAACGTAAATATACCCGACAGTATAGTTAACGCTCTACGCATTAATGATTGTCCAAATTTCTCAACAGCGTTATATACACTTGACAGTATTCCATCATCATCTTCTTCTGATGATGTCGCTAACGCTGCTATACGTCTTACACCTGCATTACCTGTACTCGCTAATCGGGTAGCTCTGCTAGATAAGGCACTTAAATTTAGTGTTAGTGGCATTAAGATTCAGGCGTATCTGTTGAGAAGTTTGTTAGATCCCTAATGCGTGGTCTTTGATTAAATGGCTTCCCATATGGTTCAGTATTGTTAGTCACTCCCCTAGTATTAATAAATCCTGTTTCCACTTCTTCTAAAAAGTCCTCAAAGTCTTGTTCTGCATCTTCCCCATTTACTTTATTTACATTTTTAAGGGTGTCTACTAGGTACTTCAATATTTGAGCTTTTATATCCCCATTAGGATTTACTTTCACTTTATAGTTTGCTTGCAGTATTGCGGCTGCTTCTCTAAATCTCATTAGGTCAGCCTCTAAGCCAAACTTTTCATCAAATTCTGGTACTGCTACTTCAACTTCGCTTTCTTGTAGTATCTGGTCGTACCTAGTTTTGTTTAAAGTGAACAGCAAAGGCATTTTAGCTTTAATATCTTTTTGCTTGTAACCTACCCAATCTGTGAGAGATTGCAACAACTTGTAAGTTATAAAATTTTGTTGCTTGTCTGCTCCTGTTTCTGCCAAGTTGCGGATTGCAGCATTTAGCAGTGTTTCAGTGTTGATATTAGTTTGAAAGCATAAAGTAAACATTTCTGCGATCGCCTCTGCCATATTTGGCAATTTTATTCCTACAGGTTGATCGCCAGGTTTAGTTGGATTGCTGTCCTTAATCTCAATTGGAATTTCCCACTGCCCCATAATTTCATCAAAGCGTGTTACATACCACGCTAAAAACCTAGTCAAACTTGGCACGTCTTGGTTAGCATTAGGGATCAAATTGCCTAGAAATCCCTCATCTCTACTGATTAAAGAAGTAGGCAAGCTTACCGGATAATCATCTACTCCCACAATGCTAGATAGCTTATCTACTTTTTTAATTAGGCTGCGTAGTAGCTGATCGTTTTGGTCGGTGGAGGGGCAACAAGTCATAGTGCAATCACACCTTTTCGGTGGTGGTAGTGGTGGAGGTAAAAAATCAATTAAGGGTGCAAGAGCGCACCATATTTCTTGTATATCTCCCATAACAGGCGCAATTAGTATTTCCGCCGCTCCATCAAATATGAATCCCGCACTAGCACCAAGAAAATGTACATCAACCTTTCTTTTATTCTTGACGGCTGCATATCGTTCTTCTATCGGAGTCCCATAGCCTTCATTGTATAAATAGTAAGAATGTTCTATAGAGTAATCGGCTCCTTCGTCTCCCGCAGATTTTCTCGACATAATATATACAGCTTGCTGTATATATGCTTCGCCAGTGTATATGGGCCTAATACCACTAGGTGACAAACCGTCATATATGCCATGCTCAGTAATCACTTTTAAGCCGAATATAGGGCCCCAACAATAAGCATAGGTATAAGCAGGGGCTGCTACGTAACTATCATCGTAACCGTGATAACGCAAACTACTTATACCCGTTGAAGGATAACCAAGCGTTTGTGTACCTATTTCTATCCAGTCAATTCTTACTCTATATAAGCAGCCCTCCTTAGTGTAATCAGATGGAGGTAAGTGGATCTCGTTAACTCGTGGCGGTGGCGGCAATGCAAGCGGTTTTTTTTCTACATTCCTCACTTTGCTTTCTATATACTATTTGTAGTGCAGGTAAAATAGTCCAGCCCAATATAGGTTTTACTTCTATGCCAACATTGCAATCATCTAAAACTATTGATGGCTCTATTCCTACAGGTGTCCAACTCCATGGGAACCCACCGCAATAAATACTATCGCTATAGCGATCGCAATCTCTCGGATCGGCTGGCTCGCTAGGCGTTGCATAAAAGGGAGAATTAAAAACAGGCGTTAAAGATTCTAGGGAAGGTAGCTCGATAAAAATATACATTAATGGCACACCTCATGAAGTTGGTGGAGTTGGAAATAGTTTATCGCCTAGCACTAATTATTTGGAGCAAATGTTTATAGGATGTAAACACGATAATACTAGCTATTTAAATGGTTTGATTGCTAGTTTGGGCATAGTAACTAATCACACTAATGCCGATATTAATGCTCTTGGCAATTATCTTAAAACTCTTTATAATTTACCTTGGGTAAATATATAGAATTATGCTTAATAATCCCTTTGATTTTAATATTGAGTTTATTAATAATATGGAAGATTTTAAAATGCCTTATCGATTATATGGCAAAACTGATTTAGAAATAATGGTTAGGAAATATCAAAAATTATCTAATAACAGTCACGGCTTAATTGTGCGATTGAAAAAATAGATGGTAAGCCTAGTAAAATACAAAAATATTCCGTTGAAGGATAAGCCTCCTACAAGCAAACCACCTATACCCTTATCTGTAGTACCTCCCCAAGAATCTTTAACGCCTGTTTTTAATTCTCCCTTTTATGCAACGCCTAGCGAGCCAGCCGATCCGAGAGA
>Ga0181460_10013_pt1 | contig 20250 bp, 10 predicted proteins | sample InSIn3SAF170_FD_119808 | JGI IMG/M metagenome (GOLD analysis project Ga0181460, IMG submission 119808) | Clean room microbial communities from NASA Spacecraft Assembly Facility at Jet Propulsion Laboratory, Pasadena, California, USA -... ... | reverse complement strand
CATACCTCTCATTTATTTATATTTTTATTAATTTACCACACCTCTTTATTTATTGACACTGCAATCAAGGCATTGACCTTGCTTTTCAAATGATAAGACAAGTAATATGAACTATTTATTGACGCTACAATCAAGGCATAGGCCTTGCTTTTCAACTATGACTCAATTATGATAAGACAAGTAACATGAAATTACAACATCATATAGATTTAGCAGACTTGGTGTAGCATCAGGAATATGTAGCATCAAATTTGTAGTATGAAGAATAGGACATCCAAAATGTGGTATCAAAACTAACTGTGACATGTAGAGACATAGAGATATAACTGAGACCCCATATATACTTACGTTTTCCTACAAAAACATATGTTAGAGATGATACTACAAAATCAAATGTAAACGCTAATCATATATACCTTGATGTAGGAGACTTACCCTTAACTGTTGATGTGTGGTCCTTACTACAGTGATCCTTGAATGTATGGTTTTTCTTGCCTTCTAGGAGCTCGATATTGAATTTGTTGTATTTAGGTAATTTCAGATCCACAGGGTCTGAAATTTTGTCTTGTGGTATCCCTCTAAGTCCTCTTTCCAACCCCATAGGTCTGATCAAGATTGGATTCTTCAAGAAGAGTTACACCCAATCTCCCACGACGACTTGATTATAGACTAGTTCAGTAGAGCAAACATGTACGAAGTGCCACATACCACCATTACGACCTTCAGCCCCGAAAATGATACCCAACAAACTAAAATCTGTCCTCTTTCTATCACTATTTACGAAAATTTAATCCAATTCCCAGAGAGAAAGTTATGATGATTTTCTCAACGTCACCTGCTTGACATGGAATTTGGAGTCTTGCAAAAACCCTAACTTCCTCAGATCATATCTCCGAAAATATAGTGAACCAAAATCATAAATTAATTCGTGCAGTTCATCAATATTTCGTCACAAATGGGTTTCAATTTCAGCTTCTGAAGCGTCGCAGAAAAAATTTATAGTGAAAATGTCACGATGACCTGTTTGAAACCATAAAATCCCTACTAAAGGAGGATATGAGGGTCACTATTTATATGAAAGTCTTGAGTTGAGAGGGTCCTCAACAAGTGAATGTTGGAGGGATTTTAGGAGAAAAAAAAAACATTATTAATCATTGACTATTCAATTACCACAACCGATTATGAGTTCCATGCCACAATCCCATAGGGTTTTAGCCCACTAACTGGGGTTACTAACTTCAAACACGAATATCTCTCAAACCATGAACAATTATGTGGTGTGCCATATATCAACGGAAACATCTCGATGAGTAGAATCCATATAGAATATCCTTGACTCAGAATAGAGTAATTTGTCAAGTCAAAATACTCTTGCAATATCAAGGTAGCCCTGGGTGTTGCTTGGGTTAACATCAACGAAAACCACTGATCAACAATCTCCCCCTTTGGCATTGATGGCAACACAAGTACTCCCCCTGTGATCATGACACCTCTTCCTACTGCCTTCTCTCCCCCTTCATCACCAATTGAAAAGGGTAACTCTCCCTTACAAACTTTCATCCTATGGACTTGTACACACAACCACTCCCCCTTTCATAGTTAGATAAGAGAAAGATTCTAATGAGAACTTTGGAGAATCCCAAGCTTTTGGTGAAGATACTCAAATGATTCATGAGGTAATGGTTTGGTAAATATGTCAGCAATTTGTTCCTTTTTGCCAACATATTCAAGCTTGATATTCTTTCCGACGACCTTCTCTCTAACGAAATGATATTTGATCAGATTGTGCTTTGTTTTGGAATGCATCACAGGATTTGTGGAGATATTGATGGAATTGGTGTTATCACAGAAGATGGGAATAGGCTCATCAAACTTAACTTGAAGATATTGTAAGGTTTGCTTCATCCATAGAACTTGAGTACAACAAGCTATTTCCGCGATGTATTCTTCTTCTGATGTGGATAACGAGATTGAAGGCTGCTTTTCAATTAACCATGAGACAAGACAACCACCTAGGTAGAACGCTGCTCCCTTGGTACTTACGACTGTCAACACTTCCTGCCTAATCTGCATTTGTATAAGCTTGGATGACCAGACCATTTCCTTTGGGATACCAGAGACCATATTCCACTGTGCCCTTAAGATATCGAAGAATTATTTTGACAGAAATGATATGAGATTCTTTTGGTGTTGCTTGGAATCGTGCTACTTGTCCAACTGCCTGCATCACATCTGGCTGGGAGACTATCACATATAGGAGACTACCAATCATGGATCTATACAACCTTTGATCCACATCCTTTGATGAGTCTTCTAAGCTTAACTTGCAACCTGTCACCATGGGGGTAAGGACTGGCTTGCAATCTTCCATATGGAATTTCTTGAGCACTTCTTTGATGTACTTGGTTTGATATATGAATATTCCTTTATCCTGCTGAGAAATTTGAAGCCCTAAAACGTATGTCAGTTCGCCAAGCATAAACGTTTCAAACTCACTTTGCATTTTTGTCGCAAATTCTTTACTTAATCTGTCATCATTTCTTCCAAATATTATATCATCCACATATACTTCGATAATTGTTAGGTTATATCGATCTAATTTCACATAAATATTGTTGTCAGAACTTCCTTTCTTGAATCCCTGTTGATGTAGATATCCATCAAGATGAGCATACCAAGCCCTATGAGCTTGCTTGAGACCATATAGAGCCTTTTTTAATATGAAAACATAGTCTTCTTTGTCAGAGAGTAGAAAACCTTTAGGTTGTTCAATGTAAACTTCTTCCTCCAATTCACCATTCTGAAAAGGTGACTTAACATCCATTTGGTAGACACTGATTTTTCTCAAGCAAGCATAAGCGAGAAACATCCTGATAGCTTCCATTCTGGCAATGGGAGAAAATGTTTCTTCAAAATTGATTCCTTCAACCTGTGCATATCCTTTGCAGACTAATATTGCCTTGTTCCTGGTAACCTATAATCCTTCCACTATTTTGCTCCCCTTGAACCTATAATGAGACTTCCATCTTGTTCAAACTACCTTCATGTTAATCGTAGACTTGTGCCATATATTATTGCATAGACTCCTCCTCTACAAACATCAAGAAGTCAACAAGCCAAATTGTTCAAAATAGTGAGGCATCTAACATGCCATCTTGACTTGAGTCATTATCTGAAGCAAAGGCTAATTCCTCATGACCTTTTTCTTTTACAAATCCTGAAAGCATGACTGCTGAAACCTTGTTATCTGCTTGGTCTTCCTGTACCTGTTTCCTTTTCCAAACCTTCGTGTTCCTGCAATCTCGAGCCATGTGCCCATAGTTATGACACTTGAAGCATTCAATGTTGTCCATAGGTGATTCCATCTGATATCTGCAACCGCGAGCACTATGGCCATAGTTATGGCATTTGAAACATTCAATGTTTGGCCCATCTAGCATGTATTCTCTTCTGACAAAATTATCGTGGAACCTGTCTCATGATCCTACAAAATTTCTTCTAGGTTTTTGCAGATAATGATTGTACTTGTCAAAAAACTTCACAGTCCCTAACCATATGTCTATAGTTAACACATAAAAAGCAATAACCGTTAAATAAACGAACATACCTAGAATATTTTTCATTTTTCTTTGGAGGGGGTGTTGTAGTTTGGTGTCATCCTTTGTTTTTGATTGCTTTGGTCTTGTTCTTTGGAGTTGCAACATTCTTTTTTGGCTTTTCACTTTGATCAACTTCCTTCTTAGAATCATCCTGCGAAGATGTGGAACTTGTACCCTCATCAACTGGAGCTTTACCATCTTTAATTGCCTTCCCTTTTGCTTCTTCATCTGTCTTATCTTGTAAGTGTTCTTTTTGTGATCCCTTGAGTTTTTTGATCTCATCACGGGTTGCATCAAGTTCTTCTTTCTTTTGAGCAAGATCTTCTTGAAACCATCTTTTCAAGATCTCCCTTCTTTTTGCTGCCTCCTCAACCTGTAGCTTGAGAAGAGTGGTCTTCTCTACTTCTCTGTTGAGAACCTATATCTGTTCGTTATGCTTCTCATTTTCAATCCTAAGGCTGCTTATTTCTACTGAAGATGTTTCTAATTCCTTTTACTTTTGGTCAACTGCAGATATGTATCTTTTATTAGATTCCTTCCTTTCAATTTCTGCGTCCTGCATCTGTTGTGTGATCCTGCTAATCTCTACAAACGTTGTGTCAAGTTCTTGTTTCTTTTGTTGGACTTCTCTCTTGAGGTCTTATGTCTCTGTATTCTTGATTTCTTCCAATTGAATTCTAAGACCCATAGAAAATTTGAGGGGCGAATGTTCACCCTTTGGCAAAATTAAGGGGTTTTAAATTTTTAGTGGACAAATATTTTGTATCATAGCACATTTTTACAAATCACCTCAAATAGCCCACCTTATTTTAAGGGAGAGGGTAAAAAAGATAAATTTAGCCCTTGAAACTAGGAGTTACAACCTTCCATTAGCCCATTTTCAAGAATAGGTTTTATTTAAGTGAATCCTATGGGCCAAATACCATATTTATAAAAGAGGTATGGTAAATTAATAAAAATATAAATAAATGAGAGGTATGGTAAATAAATAAAACATTTTTTATATTTACTCCATAAGTCACCTTATATACATGCAAGGGTGTAAACAAATAAAAATATAAGTGAAGTGGAGGTATGGTAAATAAATAAAACGTCTTTTTATACTTACTCAAAAGGTATGGTAAATAAATAAAAATATAAATAAACTAGATGTATGGTAAATAAATAAAACCTCTTTTTATATTTAGTCCATAACCCTCATTCTATTTATGAAGGCTCAAGAAAGAGGTTTTATTTAAGTGAATCCTATGGGCCAAATACCATATTTGTAAAAGAGGTATGGTAAATTAATAAAAATATAAATAAACGAGAGGTATGGTAAACAAATAAAACATTTTTTTATATTTACTCCATAAGTCACCTTATATTTACGAACACTCAAAAAATGCGTTATATTTAGGTGAAACCTATGGGGCAAATACTATGGGACAAATAACATGGACTAGATTGTTATTAATATCATGCAAAAAAACATTATTAACCCTAATATTAGTATTAATAAAAATAAAAATAGCACATGGTATTGACCCATGGTATTCACCTGGAATGTAGCCTATTTAAATGGGGGAATTAAACCAGCATAGATCCAACTTTACTCTGGATCTACTAACCCCCGAGAGGTATCAAATATCGTGATATGCAAACTAGCATAGAGTGAAAAAATATTTGATCCCTCTCGGGGCTTGGTGGGTCAAGAGTAAAAATGGATGTTGTAATTTAATGTATGTTAAACATTTTAGCTTGGTTAAAATAAAAAATAAAATAAAATTCAACTATTAATTTTATTAATTTTTATAAATTACTAATAGTAATTTTTAAGCTCCAAGTTTATGATAACCCATGGTAATACCATGGTATTCATGTGAGCATAGTCTATTTAAAGGGGAAATTCTATCATCTTAGATCCATCTTAATTCTGGGTCTACCAAGTGCTCAGAGGGATAAATAGCTTTCATCCCCCTAAGAGTGGTAGATGTGGAGTTAAGATGGATATAGGTTGGTTTTTATGATAATGAAAATATTAAATAGACTTAGGAAATTATATTGTAAAAACATCTTAAGGTGAATGGTTAAAGCATAGACATTCGACAAGTATATTTGTATACTTCTATTTTAAACTGAAACAAATCCAGGGCTAAAAGGAATGGATTGATTGCACTAGTCATCCTTTTATAACTTTCCAACATATGCTGAAGTAAACAGATTGTAATTTGGATAATTTTTCTAACTGCAAACATGAACATACTTGTGTATTGACAAGGTGGTTACAAGGTCCCTAGAAGTGATGAATTTGAATTTTTCTTGGTTTTATATATAGTATTAGGTTTTTTCTCATGCTTTCTGTGAATGACACGGGTGAATTTTATCCTACACCCACTAGGTTATCAATATGTAATTTTAGTAATTTTGATTTCAAAAGATATTTTAAAGAAATGCAATGATTTAATTTGTGTATTCAATAAACACAATATTATAATGGAATTTTTCATTTGTGGTTTACCTATATAGATTCCATGGAGAAGTGTTAGTGGTGTGACATCAGTTGTCCTCAAGCAGAGGCTTTATTTTTACTCTTTTTGGAAGCAAATAATTTCTTCCAACATTTTTGAGTTCCATGTAAAATTTGAAAGTCCTAATAGTATTCAACTATGGGTTCAAGAGAGACATAGTACTCAATTATGGGTTAAAGAGATCCACGCTGAATGATCTATCAGCCTTATCTTCACTTAGTTTAAGACTATTCACTTGGAGAGCCTACATGTGCCCCCACTTCAAGAGCATAGTAAAGTCATGTAGAACTTAGAGAAGCTATATTTAAGCTTTTAGTGAAGAATGGAAAAATGTCTGTGTTCAATAACAACCAGTCGATCATTAAGCTTCCAATAATGCTATATTTTAACCTCGAGCACTTTTGTGATTTGGAGGAGATGCCCCCTCGTATTTGTGACACATCTTCAGTTGTGAATTGGACTATTACTAACTGTCATTTCCTTCGAAAGTTACCTGATGACTTAGGGAACCTCAACTCTTTAAGAATGTTAAGGAAGGAAACAAAGTACATTATGCTAAGTTCTCTTATGCTTTTCAAGTTTTCCTTGGATATCTACAACGTTTCAGGTAGGAAAGTACATTCTGTTAATGAAAATTTGTCTTGATAGAAAGGCCCAATTTCCAATTCTAATGCTTTCAAAGAACATTGTATAACTGTAATGTTTCTAAAAGGAAAGCATATTTTTTCAATTTAAGTATCATGATCCCATATTCCAACTTATTTTTCAGTAACCCATTAGGCTTTGTAGCTTTGAATAAATCCATGTCTTTTGATAAGATCCTCTTCCAAATTAGAACGCAGTTTCCTTTTGGCAATAACCATATACAATGTCTTGATTTTGTTATTGAGAAAACAGAGGTTGTGAAACAAGCTTGTGCCATACAAGGACTTGATTCATTGATTATGTATCAATTATGGCTCTTGATGTAACAATGTCTTGATTTTGTTGCTTGAAAACAGAGGTTACGCTTTACTATTTCACAGAATTTCTTACAATCTTTCCATAAGTATTGATTTGTAATCTCAGTCACTGAGGGATGATAGTAATGACAAAGGTAATATTCCATGGTTTGGAGTTACCCTCTTACTAAATATTTAAATATATCACCACAATTTAACTGTTAGTTAAAGTAATTGTATTTGATTTGTAAACAATTCATTGCTTGATTTATAGATTTTGATTTTTTCCCTTTTTTATTTTTTTCTCAGATTTGGTATGAGATATATTCCAATATTTGGGTTCCCTAGTTTCCCCACCATAGCTATGAGGTTCAGATGCTATCATTAAATATTCTTAGAACGTTACAACTTTTCTAGTAAGTGTACTTTGAAACATTGTTGTTGCTTTTCCATGGTGTTAATGCAAATAAGCACTACAACTAGTGCCATTATTTAGATTAAGTGCCGAAATCTAGGTGGTCTTGTAATGATGGAGTGATTGTTTTCTAGCTACTAAGGCCATATGCATTTTTATCTCTTATGTTGTCCTGAGATATTCAAATTCAGAATCAGAATTGAGGTCTCGTTTCCACTATAGATTGCATTCAGTTTCTTGAACATAATATATAGTAGATTATATTTTGCTAATCAACTGTGGATGTGATCCCTCGTAGGAAAGGAAATTCAAAGTGACTTTGATTTCACATTGATTTGTCAAAACATCCACACAGGAAAGGAGATTCAAAGTGACAATGATTTCACACTGATTTGTCAAAATGGAGGCAAGAGAAAAGGAAACTTTGTATTCAACAATGCTCTTAATTTCTTATGTACATGCACTGACATATTAGTAGAAAATATTGAAGGGTTGCCTAAGTAATATTTTCCATTCCACTACATTCTTTACAGTTTGTAAATAAATAACTCGAAACAATTCATTACACTACTTTTTATTCTTTATTAATCAGTGGTTAAGATTTTGATATTGAACTGGCTAAGATTTTTCTTCCTTCTGTGAAATTGTGTGTTCTATAATGCTTCTTTTCCATTCACTATGTATAGCATATAAAGTGTGTCTAATGGAGTAGGAAGATTGGAAAGTCTTGTGATCCTTGAACTATGTTACAAGGCAGAAACCCAACGGGGCAGGGTAGGTGCATCCCCACAAAGGGGTCACAAATATCAAAGTTGGTATTGGCTAGTGCCTTGAGCTAGAAAATTTCCTTTACCCTTGTATTAATAGTGAATCCGGAGAGGATTCTAATATTATCTTTATAAGATTTATATTAGTTAAGATTGATGAATAAAATTCATGAGACATGAGCTAGGATGTCCTTGCAAGGTGGTTGTTGATTATTGGAAGCTATGATGGCCATTATGTCAGGCTAGGTGGTCGCACTCCCTTGATCGTGAGCACGATTGTGATCAAGATGGAAGACTTCATAGTCTGGATTGATTGTTTAGCAATGATAATTAGTGGGCTCACTCACAAAAGCTTCTATTTCACTAATCCTTTTTAAAGAGTTGTCAGATTCAACTTCCAAAGGTTCTAATTACACTATAGAGTTGAGTTCTGAGAGAGTTGTGATTCACAGTGTTAAGTATAACAGCTATGACACTTGAATGAAGACAAGCATAGTATATGTATCAGACTCTGTTATAAGCTTACCTGCATATTATAAGGGACTTGGTTGGATTTTTTATAATTTTATAAACAAGTTCCATTTCGTGGAAATGTGAAAAAAACAGTGATATTGCCACCATGTGGCTCTTGTCATATATGGTTTTATACTTTTTCAAAAAATTCTCCAAGAGTTCACAATGCTAAGATTCACTAGGACCTTACAAATTTTTATTATTTAGTGAAAGACTCACCAAGATCTTACAAGATTTTATGATTGAGTAAAATATTCGTAATTCCTGGTGAGAGATTCGCCAAAAAATTATATATACATATTATATTATTGATAAAATCACCTTCCATTTTTCCTATACACCATGGAGATTTGCCCATTTATTATATATATAAATTTGGGGGGGTTCTTAAAATTTTCCCTGCTAAAACTGCTAATCATATTATCGAACTCTTCATTTTCTTTGATGAGTTCTTTTGTTATCTTCAATTGTGCTTCCAAAAGTCTTGTCTTTTCCTTTTGACTTTTGAGTTCCTTTATCACCTTGATCACTTGATTTTGAAACTTTTTTTTACTCATTTCTCCCATTTCTTCATCATAATTAGAAGGATATGATTTTTTAATAACATATTGACTTGGTTGCTTTGTTGAATAGAGATTATGAAGCTTTTCCCAAAGAGATTTAGCTGTTGAACCTTGACCAACTTTTGTTTTCACAGAATTCAGCAAAACATTCAAAATTACATTCATGGCCTTTGAATTGTACCTTTTAGCTTCGTCAGTAGATGTGTCTCTAAAAATAATTGATTCCCATATTCCATGTGCATGCAAATGTACTTCCATCCTGGATTCCCATATCCAGTAATTTTCTGCATCAAAATCAAGGGTTGGTACAAAATACTCATGTTCTTCAGATTTTTTTGTACGTGTACCTTCCTTTGAAATCCTTGTAAGCTGCTTCTTTGAATTTCCCATCTCTATGCTTTGAAAACTACCTTCCATCGGTTAAGTCGTTACTGAAGGAACCAAGCTATGATACCAATTGTTGGAAATACTGGGGGGGTGAATCAATATTCCTTATCAATTAGCACTTTTAAATATTTTCAGAGCATTAGTTAATCTTCATTTATTATTAATGTTTATGTAGTAATAACAGTAAATAAAAGAACACAGTAGGCACAAGAATTTTAGGTGGAAAACCCCCTCCAGGTCAAAAACCACCGAGTGCTTTTCTAATAAATTATTTAATCTTTAGCCCCAACTGAAAGGAAAGCAACATGTTAGGTCCCTATAATACTAGTGATTACCCCATTACTATTGTAGTTATATCCCTTATTAATATTGTTGTGCCCCTATTTTTCCCATATTGTTATTACTGTGCCCCATAGAATCCCTCTATTGTTATTTTTGTGCCTTTATATTATTATTGTTAGGTCGGCTAGGTTATATTGTGACTCCTTAGACTCCTATATATAGAAAGGAGGTTTTGTCATTTGAATCATCAAAGAATCATTCATTTGTGTAATGTAAAGGAAGTTTCCCCCTCGAAGAGGCTGAATTCTAAGGCGTTGATCTATATTTTCTATCTTTTTGTGAGCTGGTTTCATAACAATTAGTATTAGAGCTTTGGATTCTAGGGTTTCGTTGCTCCAAATAGGTCATCGTGGCATTTTCGCTATAACTTTTTTCTGCCACATTTCAGAAGCAAAAAAAAAAAACACCCATTTGAGACAAAATTGCACTGAACCTTGGGTCCAAATTTCAGAGCTTTTTGCACTATATTTGCGGAGATATGATCTGAGGAAGTTGGTCTTTTGCAAACTCCTGAATTATATTCCAAACAAGTGACCTAGGGAAAATCATCATAACTTTCTCTCTAAGCATCGGATTGAAATTTCGTAAGATGGTACAGAAAGAGGATGGACTGTAATTTCTTGTATATATTTTTCAAAGCCAAAGGTCGAAACAGGGACACATGGCATGTCGTACAAGTTCGCTCTACTAAACTAGTCTATAATCAGGTCACTGTGGGAGATTTGGCATAACTCTTCCTTGGAGAATCCAATTTGGATCAAACTAGTGGCATTGGAAAGAGGATCAGAGGGCTACTATAGATCGCAATTTTAGAACTGGATGATCCTAAATTACAGAGATACATCAGAGGCAATATTCAACTCATACAAAGTGAAAAAAGGCGTGTAGATTTTTCTAAATTTTTGCTTAAGCTTGGTTTGAAAAATTATTTTGAAGGAATTCAAAGGGCATAGTAGAGCATTATTATCAGTACCTGATGCCCCGAGGAAATAAAATGCAAACACGTAGTAAGCAACCTAAAAGCTCTAGCATGAGTCATAAAGAAGAGGAAGAAATGCTACATGATATATCAAAATTACAAGACCAAGTGCAACAAATTTCACTCTCACAAAAGCTAACAAAATCTAAGATAAATGGCGTGGAATCTAAGATAAAGGGCATGGAAGCTAAGATGAATGGCGTGGAAGCTAAGATGGACGATTTGAAGATAGATTTGAAGACAAATTTGAATAGAATGAAACAACAAGCAGATCAACATCATAGCAAAAGAAGTTTTGATGTAGGTGATTGGGTATTCCTACGGCTACAACCATATAAACAAATGTCCCTCAAGCAAGCTAAGAAGGATAATAAATTATCACCAAAGTATTACGGTCCATACAAAGTGTTGCAAAAGATTGGTACTATGGCATATAAATTATAGCTTCTTGCAGCTTCTCGAGTGCACCCAGTTTTCCATGTTTCATGTTTAAAGAAGGTTTCAAACAATATTGCCAAAACTTGACAAGGAAGGAAAAATTATATTGGAACCGGAAGCAGTCACAGAACAAGAACTCGACAGCTACGAAATTGATCAATTTCGGAGTATATCATCAAGTGGAAGAACTTATCCGCTGAAGATTCCACATGGGAGGATGAGAATTTTATACAGAAGCATCCAGAACTACTCAAGCGTTGAGGACAACACTTTTTTGAAGGAGAGGGGCATGTTAGGTCCCTATAATACTAGTGATTACCCCATTACTATTGTATTTATATCCCTTATTAATATTGTTGTGCCCCTATTGTCCCCATATTGTTATTACTGTGCCCCATAGAATCCCTCTATTGTTATTTTTGTGCCTTTATATTATTATTGTTAGGTCGGCTGGGTTATATTGTGACTCCTTAGACTCCTATATATAGAAAGGAGGTTTTGTCATTTGAATCATCAAAGAATCATTCATTTGTGTAATGTAAAGGAGGTTGCCCCCTCGAAGAGGCTGAATTCTAAGGCGTTGATCTATATTTTCTATCTTTTTGTGAGCTGGTTTCCTAACATAACAACTTCCTAGAATTCTAGAAAAACATTATTCTCCAGCTCCCACTAGAAGGACGCCCCAACACCCTGGTTTCTTTATTAATCAACTGAATGGATTCCCCAACACCCTAGCGAGCCACAACTCGCCCTAGCACAACCCTACCCCCCTGAAGTGTTCACAGGCCCCAACCTGTAGGCGACTTCATACACCTGCTTAGCACCTCATAATGACAGAAATAAGACAAGATTGTGGATTCCCAAATCAGGGACAACAATCCATGATACAATAAGATGTACAATGATTTTCGTGTACTTAACCAAACACCCAATCACTCTATGACCTGCAACCCAACCATCACATCATCCCAACAGTGACTTGTATACCTCCAACGCTGCCTCTTTGACTCTAGGCATACTGACTCTTTCACAAATGACTCTTTTACAATATTTACAATGACGACTCTTTTACAAATGACTCTTTTACAACTTTACAATGATGACTCTTTTACAAATGACTCTTTTCCAATGATGACTCTTTTATAAATGACTCTTTTACAACTTTACAATGATGACTCTTGGCCTTAGCAATACTTCGTGATATCTAGATGGTTGTCATGTCTTCAAAGATGTCCCTCTGCAATGCTTCCTTTGATCTGATACTTCTTCTCTTGAATTATTTCTTGAAGTTGTACTTGAATCTTCTTCTACCTACATGCAAACTTTGCCTGGTGAAACCAATCCCAGAACAAAACAATATACCCTTCAACTTACCTCTGCCTGCAAAACACATGTAAGTGCATAATAATGAATAAATACAAATTAAAATTACAATGCGTACCTGAAGTGTGATTTCCACTTCTTTTTTTGACTTGTTGCAGCAATAGACAACGACTCCCTCTCTTGATATAGGCTTGCAGTCTATGCAAGAATACATCCAAAACTGACCTAAAGATATATACAATAAAAATTGATGACAAACCCTAGACTTGTGATGGACCAAGTTCTAAGTACAATAAAAGAGACCATTCTATCAACTATGACAAGGCAAGTAACATGAACTTACAACATCATATAGATTTAGCAAACTTGGTGTAAAGAATAGGACATCCGAAATGTGGTATCAAAACTTAATGTGACATATAGAGACATAGAGATATAACCGGACCCTATATATACTTATGTTTTCCTTCAAAAACATATGTCAGTGATGATACTCAAAATTCAAATGTAAACACTAATCATGCATACCTTGTTGCAGGAGACTTACCCTTGACTGTTGATGTGTGATCCTTGAATGCATGTTTTTTCTTGCCTTCTAGGAGTTTGATATTGAATCTATTTTATCTATGTAATTTTGGATCTCCAAGGTTTGAAATTTCATTCCGTGGTAGCCCTCTGAGTCCTATTTCCAACCCCATGGGTCTGATTAATATTGGATTCTTCAAGAAAGAGTTATGCTCAATCTCCCACGATGACCTAATTATATAATGTCTCAATAGAGTGACCCTGTATGAAGTGTCATGTGTTACTGTTGCAAACTTCGACCCTGAAAAAGATACCCAACAAACTAAATTTTGTCCTCTTTCTGTCACTATTTATGAAATTTGAATCCAATGCTCAGAGAGAAAGTTATGACGTGTTTCCCAACGTCACATGTTTTACATGGAATTCGGGAGCCTACAAAATCCCTAAACTCCTCATATCATATCTTTGAAACTATAGAGAACCAAGATCTGAAATTCGGTCACAAGGTTAACCAAGATTTCTACTCAAATGGGTTTTAATTTTAGCTTCTGAAGCTTCGTAAACAAAATTTATAGTGAAACTTCCATGATGACCTGTTTGAAACCACAAAATCCCTACTAGAGGAGGATATGAGGGTCATTATTTATATGAATGTCTTGAATTGAGAGGGTCCTCAACAAGTGAACGCTGAAGGGATTTTAGGAGATTTTTTTTAATTATTAATTATTGAATATTCAATTACCACAACCAATTATGAGTGTCATGCCACAACCCCATAGGGTTTTATCCCACTAACTGGGGTTACTAACTTCAAACATGAATATCTCTCAAACTGTGAAGAATTACGTGGCGTGCCATACATCAACAGAAACATCTCGATGAGTAGAATATATACAGAATATCCTCAACTCATAATAGAGTAAGTTGTCAAGTCAAAATTCTCATTCACGATTGTGGTAGCCCCGTGTGCTACTTGGGTTGACATCAATGACAAACATTGATCAACAAACTTGTTTTTTCCTTAGAAAAATCCCCTATTTGAGTTCAAGACAGAGTCTCATTAGCTGCTAGAAAGTGGTAAAATCACGAATGTTGAGGTTGAATCCCATCATATTCCCAATGAACGAGTAAATTTGCAGAAAGAAGAAAAAATTCAACATACACTTCCCAAGCTCATCATCAAACCTTGGGAAGATCTTCTCCATAATAAGCATAGAACTAGCCTTGGATATGATAAGGATGTATCATCTCATAATCCAGATTACTCAAAGCCCATCCAGTTCGATAGTGTTGGATTTCTTCATGACAGTTCCCCTTTAGCTGTTCCAGATTCTGGTCCTCTTCCACAACAACCACACCATATTTTTAAATTCCAACATTGTGACCGAGTTGGCCATATGAACGATCAATGTTTTGATCTTCATCCTTGTGAGAACTGTTATAAAACCACTCATTCTTGAAACAAATGGATTAGAAACAAGCTTCCTACAAGAACAAAGATTCACCTTTGATGGATCACTTCTTGGCAATGGGCTTCAACATGCAAGAAGATATTTTAGTTGTATGACATAATTTGTTCTATAGTATTGAGTAGTATTGCAGTTGAGTTTTCTCCATCTTCTCATCTTGTATCTGACAGGGGGGGAAGTGATGGTCATATAAAGTTTTCAAAGCCACATCAAGTGAGCCTGAGCCATGACCTACCATACTAGATTCAAAGTTGTAGCTAGAGATATAGAAGCCCCTGAGCATTCCTTTGGTTGGTGGTTAGCCTTAAACCATCTATGCAGGGTTGAGACCTGGACCTTTCCAGGTTGAAGGTCTCCCTCTTCAAAGCAGTAAGGATCACTTCCTCTAGTAGAAGACCTCAACTTCTTGCAAGATTTGGAAGAGTTCCAGGAATTGCATTAAGCATTCCAAAGTTGGTGGTCATCCTTAAACCACCGCAGGTTAAGACCTCCCTTTTCAAGTTGAGGTTCTCCCTTTTTATGTAGGTTGTAGACCTCCCTTTTATAGGTTGAAGGTATCCATCTCCAAAGAATTAGGGAAACTTCCTCTAGTAGAAGATTTCAACTTCTTTCTAGATTTGTAAGAGTTTCCGGAACTACACTAAGGGTTCTAGTGTTGGTTTTCGTCCTTAAACTACCACATTATACTAGCATTTTAGAGAGCACATTCAACCTAGTGCTACCATGCATTTTTGCACATTTTTGTATTACATCTCTCTTCTTAGACTCATACATACCCTTTCAGATTGGGGGGGGGGGCGGGGAGAGGATGTTGGACACCTAATCCTCTAAGGGTATGTGTGGAAGTTGAATAGTCAAAGGTATTCTAAGAGACCACTTAGAATATGAAACGAAGGGTCACTAAACTTGTATAAATATGTATAATTGTGAATAATATATGCATTCAAGGCTGATATTTCATATATCCTGTCTTTTCTATTGTTGTGTTTAACACTTTTGTTTGAGTGATAGGTTTAATGTTGGACCAACGGTCATACAATCCAGTCATCCTTCACAGAGTGCAACACAATCCAAGCAAACATTACAATGAAACATTCAACTTATTTGCACCATTAAAAACCACATATACACTCCAAATGCATAGTTCATATGTTGGACCATGTCAAGCCACAACCTTCCATAGCGATCTTCCAGCAAAGACAATGAAAAGTTATCTCTTGAGCTTGTATTCCAGCCCACGCTTCCACAACAACACCACTTGGGAATCACCACCACTCTAAGCAACCAAGTCTCAATTTGCAGCAAGGATGGATGATTCAATGGACGTAGAGGTTGTTCAATGATAAACGTACACATATATGACAACTTAGTGTTACTTGTACAACCTTCCAAAATTAGCAAGGATAGGTCTGAGCAGTAGAATCAAAGATGAAAAAGAGTGGCAGCAAAATTGAGGAAAATGGTAGGAGTTACAATAGAAAAAGATAATTTGGGAGATGGCTCTAATACCATGTCAGTCTAGGAGTGACTCCATGAATGAATTGATTTGCATTAAGGGAGAATATGGATATATACAAGGATATGGAGACTATTGGGTTTCATCTCCCAATGTCTCTTCATCTTCCAACTTAATTTTATTTTTACTATTGACAATATTTACATCAGTTTACCTAATCCCAAAGATTAGGTGTCAACAAAGTAATTTATTTTAGAAATTAAAGACACAAAATAAAAATAAAAAGGTGTAAACTAGGAAAAAAGGATTACCAAGTCACTGTGAACTGTAATATACCACCTTGATAAACCAAAGATTTACATATATGTAGGCAATTTCCCCAAATGTTGTGTTCGATGTATCACATTGTACAAGGTGACCAACCCAGTTACTTATGGTGGTATAGAAACCTAATGGGGACCTCCTTAATATACTCGTAAGTACGTGGAAGCGCAGTCCATAGTAGTGTTGTCTAATGTGTAATCGTTTGATGAGATTGTTCACATATGCTTATCATGCATGGAGCACCATCTGATATACTTGAGGGTACGGGGAGAATAGTCCTATACACTTACATAAGTGGAACAAGATATCACCCCTGGAATGTAACACCAAAAAAGAATGACAACTCCTATGTCTAAAGACATTGAAACACATCTCTATCCTAGACCTCTATGTGTCGTGTTAAGCTTAAAATGCTTCGTAGGTTAATTGAGTGAATTTTAGAGTTTATCTTGAATTATATTTTGTTTTTAAGGCTCAAAACTCGATGTCACCTGAACACACCTATGATGCAACTAATATGAAAAAAATAACTCTGTTCATTTTACTTTTAACAATGAAAGACCTAACTAAGTAGGGGAGGAAGAAATCAATCAAGAATGCAACAAACAAGTGATGCAACAATTGATCTCCTCAAATCCACTATTCCAATCAAAATCAAAGCCCTTTATGCAATGAAAATAATTGTTTTTCTTTTCTTTTCTTTTAATGTTTCAAATGAAAAGAAACATATGAATGAAACTTGATTGTTGACGAAAAGAAACCACACAGACTTTAATTGTAACGTAAAAGTTAATTTGCAAATTCTACAATCAATCTATGCATACAAACCCAAATTGACAAGAATAAATAAAGAACAAAACAAAATCTTATAAAAAAGGTGATGATACTCAGAGGTGATTAACACTCATACACATTGCAACAATGAAAGAAAAAACACACAATTTCACACATACAAACTCACAGACATAAGGAAAATTTTTCTGAACCAAAGTAGAATGAAGAGAAAGACCAAGGAATGCAAATTTTTGTATCCTACAGGAATCAATGCAAGTGAAGAATAGACACTAGTGCGCTACAGAGCAAGCACAAAGAAGGACCAGGTGCGCTACAGAGCAAGCACAAAGAAGGACCAGGTGCGCTAAAGCGCTCTGTCTCAGAATAGGGGATGCGTTGGCCCAGTTTCGGTCAAAACACGACACAAGAAACCCAATCAAGCTAAAAAATGTGTTTTCCTAAGGTAAATCAATGTATGAATGGGTCATTTAAGGTTTCTTTGAGAGGTGAAAAGTGCTAAGGTCAAGGAAACCACTAGGGGAAAATATTGATCCCCACTATAGTCGCCAATTTGTTATGCGAAATTTTCATGATTGCGGACAAAGGTTAATTCCCTAGATCTCGTGGAATGCTCTAGAACAAAATAAGACAAAAAAAATGAAGTTTTTGTTAGAGAAATTAGAGTATCTGAAAGAAGCCTACCTCGAATCTATAGCAAATCTTCCTTTCCTGCTTGCTTGTAAACTCAAACTCTAAATCCAAGTGCTATAATCAAAACCCACACACAGGACTAAAACAAGAAAAGGATCCACAACATCCACGCAACATAATATAATGTCTTTATTCAATGAATCAGCATGGCATTGAAATACATGAGTGCAAACATAACATAACACATATAGGAAAACAAGATGCTCTTTGTGTTGATAAATATAGGAGAGAGAAGCTGATCTTGTAGATGACTCCCCAAGTTGACTTGTCCTTCCTTGTGACAAAGCATACCTCAACACCAAACCTACTGCATGAATGTGATAACTTATTTAAGTTCAAAGCAACAACACGAGGGCACTAGCAATCTCCAAAAGCCAACCCAAACCTTATGGGAGGCACTGAAGTTATAGGAGAGTGTGGTAGTTTGGGAATTCTTATCCAATTACCAATCTAGGTTTGAGATCCACTTAAGAGGGCAAGATGAGATGAAGGGATAAGAGATAAGGTATCTAAGATAGTATTTGAGTTCTTTATCCATGGTAAATGGTTAAAACTACCTTGGAAGCTTCTGAAAGAGGAAGCTTCATAAATATTTTTTATTTTCCCTGAATTTCTAGAATCATCTCACTTACAAAAGGGAGCAACAAGTGTTGAACGACGCTGGTGAACTAGCATGAAACATGTGCTGAACATGGGTGGTTAAGGATACAATGTATGCTGGGGCTAACAACAATGTTTTTGAGCTAAATGTCCCATAAACTTAGACTTTTTAGAATCTTTGGAGTTTTCTTTAGGGTTTGTAGATTGGAGATTGGAAATTTAACAAAGTTGGATGGTAGTTATTTATTGAAATCTCATTTCTAGGTACTTATAGGTTTTTAACATCCGAATTGAAATTATAATAATGCTTCTTGGGATTTCACTTTCTTCCATGCATGTATACAATCTATATGTTAGCAATATTTTTTGCTTTGAGTTGTGAATGGTTCTTGTTGGTTAATCGCATGATATGTTTTTTCAATATTCCATTTTTCTTCATTTTTCTTCTTTGATCACCCTACTTTTATTCATTGATATTATTTACTTTCCTTTATCACACTCTAGCCAAGCTCCTTATTACTAGTTTTTATAGACTACTCAATGATTATACCACATATATGTACCTTCTCTCTCTCCCTCTTTTTTCCAATGGAATTATACTCATATCTAAATGTTTATTTTTATATTCAAGTAGATTTTTGCTTTTATATCTAGATGTTTGTTGTGATCTTAGAATAGTAGAGTAAAATATCTTAAATTTCTAAATTAACCAATCAAATTTTGTGCTAATAATAAAACAATGAATTTAACCCCTTATAGCTATTATATAGTTTTGATAAAACTTGTTTCCTTCCACATCAAAATCAGGATCTATACTTTATTAGTTTAATGGTTTCTTTTCTACCTCCATTTCCTCTTTCAAAAGATACAAATCTGTGCATATTTTAATGGTTTCTTTTCTAGCTCCACTTCCTCTTCCAGAAGATACAAATTTGTACTTCTTAGATGCCCTCAACAATATCTATGTTGTTCTTGCAATATTCCTACATTTTCCATTGCAATTCCTCCTAGACTTGAGGAATATCATGCTTGTTTTTGTTCATAGCATCCTTTAACTTGCATATAATTATTATTGCTCTTTATCTCATTACATATATTTGAATTATCTTTTTAAAATTTATTTAAAATCACCTTATCTTAAGAATTATTGCAAACTCATGAGAGTGCCTTATTGGATATTTGTCATGCATGCCCAAAATTCATTTCCCAAATATGTAGAAAATACATGTGTGTCCCAAGGGATTTACCAAACAAATGTGTCATCATACATCTTTGTATTGGATTTTTTGAATGCTTATTTTCCAGAGATTCAAAGGACAATATTCAAATAAAGGACAATTGATTTTTATAATTTTCTCTATATAGTTGTTTGATAATTTAATTTATTGTTAAATTACTTACATGAATTATCAACCAAGGCTAGTAAACTGATGAAATGTATGTGCAATGTATGTGCTAGGAGTCTTTGTCACTCATACAATTTCTAAGTTAAGTTGAAATACAAAAATGCACATGTTTTTCTAATAGTTATGAGATTGGTTCCATTGCTTATTATTAAAAGAAAGATTACATTCTTCTAGAAATGAATGCCATGCTTGTTTTAAAAATAAACAT
>Ga0181460_10007_pt2 | contig 20609 bp, 18 predicted proteins | sample InSIn3SAF170_FD_119808 | JGI IMG/M metagenome (GOLD analysis project Ga0181460, IMG submission 119808) | Clean room microbial communities from NASA Spacecraft Assembly Facility at Jet Propulsion Laboratory, Pasadena, California, USA -... ... | reverse complement strand
TCCTCTACGTGCTGCCATTGTTACTATCATTTTTTCTATTTCTATACTCAGGATTTGATTTTTTATATTAGGTATCAGTTGTAACCTTTTTTATTCCTATTTATCTTTGTAAAGACCCATCTTACCATTTCACAGCTGGGCTATTTACAATGATATTTGTTTCTGTAATATTTAATTCTCCATTGTTTTGAGCAGCCACAATTTCTTCTACCGACTTTAATTCTCTCGCAGTTGCATTCTCATTCCATTTTACAAAGTTTGTTTGCCATAATGGGCTATAGTCTTCATCTCCTGGTACAGCATTTGCAACTGGAAGTTGAAATCCACCAGGTGCTTCACCTTGAACACCATTTAAAAATACATAACCTTGTCCACGAATCCATTGAGGCGTATCGTTCAAAAGCGGAGAATAATTTATTGGAAAGCCAGTATTGTTTGTAATAGAAGATACTGCATGTTTGTCAGAAGAATCAGTAGCAATAAAATATGCTATATTACCATCTATGTATCCTTTAGATATGGGAATATCTACAGAGACGTTTGCTTTTGCTAATTTCTCAACAGAACCTGGTTCCCCTTTCTGTTGTTCTGATACTAAGGGAAAGAATATCATCGCTGTAGAGGACAACAAAATCAGAATTGCTACTATGGCTGGAGTATTAGATAATTTCATTTTATTTGATTTTTTATCGATCATATTGCAATATTGAGGACCATTCTGCCTTATTAAAATTTATTTAAAACATATCCTTAATCGTCATTAGTATGTTTAAGTTTTAAAATCAATGAATAGATAAAAATTATTGCAAAATGTATTAAAACTTTACAAAAATAATAACAAATAGTGATACATCAAAAGTAAAGTTTATAATATTTTTTATATTTGCCAATTTTCTTCCATATGGTATCTGTGTTGCCCATATTTTATATTGTAATCATCTAACTTCATTCAAAATCGTTTATGCGTAAAAAAATATTTAAAGATAAGAGATGAAAAAAAATTTTTTGTTATTTAAAGAAATAGAATAAAAAATTGTCGATACTACATCGAATATTAGAGATGAGATTGCATAAATTGATACAAAACGTTTTGAAAAATAAAATATATCTAATATATGCTATAGTTCCTTTGACACATTTGTGTTTTTTTGCTGCTGATGTGCGATCTTAGACAATCTTGTATATTGATAATGCCTATATTTTTTCCTTTAATAAATGAATAATACCGATTACATTTGAGTGGTGAGGTTATAATATCGATAACAGACCCTTTTTTTTTCTTCTGGAACATTATTCTGTTTATTTATTTGAATAAATTCATGGTAATTGTTATTTTATAAAATATAATTAATAATTATATCTTGAAAAATAAAATACACCACAGTAGACAGTTGGAAATCCTTTGTTCCATTTGAAATTTTCTTCTCTTATTCTATAACTACGAATTAAACAAAATATTACGGCATCGTGGCTTACACTCCCTTCTAATGTTTTTATCAGTATTGATAATGTTATCAGGAGATGATTTATTAGAATGATAATTACTATATTATTCAAAATTTTTGTACTTCCACCCAGATGTAATTTCATTTCTTGTCTTAAGATTAATAATGAATAGTTGTATTCCTAAATATCAATCCCAAAAAATATAGATATCTGAAAATACTAAGATTGGTATAATGAGAATTTCATCAGAAATGGAAAAAGCAATTAATGATCAAATTTCATATGAAGCATCAGCCATCAATGGATATGTTGCGATGGGTTCATGGTGTGAAAGAATTGGATATGAGGGAAGTGCAGAATTCTATTTCGAACAAGCCATTGAGGAAAATACACATATGTTAAAGTTCGTTCATTATCTTAATAATGCTGGAGCCGAAGCCATAATCCCAGCTATAGAAAAGCCTCCAGGCAAATTCGATTCGCTAGAATCTACTTTTCAAGCTAGTCTAAAAAGTGAACAGACTGTTACAAACCTCATTAATAATTTAATAGAAATTGCCGAAAAAGAAAAAGACCGTGCTACATACTTGTTCTTACAATGGTTTGTAAGTGAACAAGTAGAAGAAGAGATCTTATTCCAAACAATTCTCCAAAAATTTGAGATATTTGGAAGAGACAAATTAGCAGTATATCAAATTGATCAATCTTTGGCTTCGATTAGAACGCAGGTTATGGCTAAGAAGCAGATCAAGAACAATCCTCAACCAACTGGTGAGTAAAATTTTTTTTTAATATTTTTTATTAGTATAATAATCAAAAAAAGTATATTTTAGATAATTCAAGGTATATCTAAAGTAATAATAAGAGGCAACAAAAAATAATTTATTATTTTATTGTATAATTCTTGATACATTTATCATAGTTTTTCACTAATTTCGTCGGAAGTTGAATCGTCATGAATTCAATGTTCAATTGCAAATTACCAGATTGATAAAGTTATTCTATTATAGAGAAGTAGATGTATTAAAAGATCAAAATAACGAATACAATGCTTGTAAAAAAAAGGAGGTTTACTTTGCTAAATCTTGTAATTTTTTTCCAATATTATCCGCAATTTCTTTTGCGACTTCAGAAGTAATATTAGATCCCAAACTCTTTGCTCCTTTGCTAATGTTGGTTACAACATCACTAACATTTTGTTTTATTGCTTCACCTGTTTGGTTTGTACCTTCCGATTGTGCGAATGCGGAAATATTAATGAATGTTGACATTGAAAGGAGTATGGGAACAAGAAATATTGTCGTTATTGCTGCTGGCATAATAATACTTACTTTATTGTATAGCATTTATTCATTCGTTAGAGATTCTAATTTATATAAAAATATTTATTATAATATCACTAGCTGAAATCTCAAACTAAAATTAATTATATTTAATAATGACTTATTATATTGATTTCCTTAATCGTTTGTTATTTTAAAAAAGAAAGTATCATCATAACCCTATCTATCAGGTTTCTAGTGATATAATATCTATCTACAATCCCTTTTTCTATAATTATAATATCCTAAAAGATCTTGGTTCTTGATTATGACTATTATAATAAATCTACTGGTGAACAGAAGTGCAAAGACCTGTCTTTGTAGGATATTTAAAAAACGAAGAATCTAGTTAATCGACTATAAAGAATAAATGTCATAGCCTGAACTTGGTAGAAGATACCATTGATGATTCAGTATGGCAATTTGCCTATGACGAGACTTGACAAATATTGTAATAATTATTAAAGGAAAATAATATTTATCAGTTTAAAAATTCTTGTTCTATTATATTTAAAATTGTTATTATAACTTTTTGTTGTTGTTAATTAAAAGATGGATAGAATCTCACTATTACTCACTATTCAATAGAACTAATACAAGACATAAAATTGATGTAATTATAGACACTTGTAAAGATTTGACTGGCAAAGGAAAGGACAGAAATAGCATATTCTGAGATGAAAATAGCCCATTCTTAGTACGAAAGAGAGAAAAGAATTAAAAATTAAATAATAGATGTAATCGATTAATTAATTAAATAATTAATTAATTAGAATGATGTAATTTTACAATAGTGGTAACAAAATATTCTTGTTTTGACTTTATTATCGAAATTATAGTATAATACTGAGCTAACTGTAGTCCATAAAATAAGGATTTTTCCTTTTATGCAATAGTTCAAATTCTAATTTTATTTTTATCTCATTTTACATTTAAAATGTATGTAGTTGTATAGTTCCATACCACAACCATTATATTGATTTCCATTAATTTTATTGTAGAAGTTGTTGCATTACCAAGGAAAAAAATGAAAGGGTATTTGAAGTTTGGAACCGTGAGTTTAAGTCAGAAAGTCCATTGCAAGAATCAAGGACTCAATAAGAGATAATAATTATTAAAGAAGGTATTATTGATATAAAATATTCTACACTATATTCCATAGGATAAAAAATAACCAATTATACACTAATAATATTTGACAAACAAGTAGATGTTGTCGTCACATAATAAGATGTAGTTGATGATAATGAAGAATTACTTAAAGATTAATTATAGAAAGTAGATTCGAATTAACTAGTAAACAAACTTTTTTGTCTAACTGGTTTAATTACTCAATTTTTATTATTGATTAATATAATAAAATGCAAGATATAATAGAGATTACTACAACAACAAGAATAGTTAATGAACCTTCTATTAGAAGAATCTATGAATACGAAGAAAACATAGAAGTTTTGATTGCAACAAATTCAAAACCTGAAAGAGAAGATACTTAGATGCTTTTCAATTGTCAGTACTGTATTAAAGTTAGTTGATATTAATTTCTAGTTATAGAAGATGAATAACATTTGTAAAATTGGATTAATGCCACTACTTGTTTTTACTGTCATTGCAATAGGATTATTTGGAATCTCCATAGTAACTACGGTCGTAGATGTTTCCGGAAAAAAAAAGTAGTAATTAATACTGATACTATCATTACTGAAAAATGGAGGAACTGGAGCCAATGTAGTAATTGGAATCCAAGATGTTGATAAATAGACTTCTTAGTTTACAAAAAAATTCCCTTAGGATAAAGAGAAGTAAAATGAAAATTTGATAACCTAATTATTAAGATCCAAATTATCTTACAACTAAATACCTACTAACAAATAACTCTCATTTATTTTACCCAATATCGGTTTCTTTATATTCAATTCAATTTCAAAATTTCAATAATATTAAATTATTTTGGAACCTTTAAGTATAAAATTTAAGTTTTTGGTTTATATCCATTTTTGCGTGTATTTATACTTTACATGCAAAAATGAATAATATACATATATTAGAGAAAAGGTGGAAAAAATTTAGTGGATAAGAAAAAGATATTAGAGGATCTTATAAGAAGAAAAGTAATACTAATATCTGATCATGATAAGCCATTCAAACTTTCTAGTGGTGTAACAAGTCATCACTATTATAATTCCAAGAATTGTATTCTGGATCCTCAGGGATTAGATCTTATTAGTGAATTATTATTAAAAGAGGTTAGAAAGTTCAATGTTAAATCAGTAGGTGGTCTCGAAACAGGTTCAATTCCATTGGTTTCTGCGATATGTTTGAAAAGCTCATTAACTGAATCTAATCCTTTATCTGCGTTTTTTGTAAGAAAAGAACCTAAAAAACATGGCCCTCAGGCTGACGGACCGTTGGCTTATTTTGAAGGAAATCCAATATCTCCAATTGTAATAGTTGATGATGTAATTACTACAGGAAATAGTGTTATAGATAAGACATTAGATAGAATAAAAAAGTTGGGGAGTATGGAAGTAATTGGAATAGTTTGTATAATCGATAGAGAACAAGGAGCCGAGAGATTGTTCAAAAAACACAATTTAGAATTTTATTCATTGTTTAAACACTCTAATTTTAAGGAATTTATAGATAAAAAAATAATGGAAAAGAAAAAAAGATATGAAAATAAGCAAACTAAAAAATTAGAACCTCAATCTATTCCTCTTTAATCTTTCTGTAAAATCTTTATGTTCTTCTAACTATAATATAATATTATTTGATAAAACACTTTAAAAATAAATATGTTTATTATTACAAATATTGTCCAAATCTGCGTCAGTAGCTCTGCATATACAAACTAATAGTTGGATGTTGTACCTCTTCTTGTTATAAAAAATATTCATTATTTTTAGTGCAGTTAACAATTTCTTGTTGAAATAACTGGTTTAGAATTAAGTTCAATTTTAAAATAATAACAGAAAATGACAAAAGAGTAGAACATAATCTATTTAGAAACTTTTAATACATGGAGAAGGGTGTCAAATTACATTTTTTTTACATAACTAAATGAAAAAAGAGAAGGTAATTTATGGTCAAGGCGAAAAGAAAGATGAAGAGAGTACATTTACTGCTGAAGACAAGTTATTAATTGAAAGTTCTTGGATAGGAACTATTCTATATATTATTCCTTGGAATCCAACAATATAGAGGTAACCATCTGGTCCAACTTCAATATCACTAATTGCGCCAAAACCTTGTCCAAATATTATCCCTTGATTTTCGTCATCGGCATTTGCCACTTTATCTGCAAGCGACCCTTCTAGAACTAGTTCTGTTCTATCCTCGTTTAAATCAAAATGATAAAGATTTCCTTTATCAATATCCCCTACAAATATATCATTTTCATACTGTATACCTAATCTATTAGAATTAAGGAACTTGATTGCACTTGGCCCCAGTGATTCATGCCATGTAAATTCAGGAGAACTATATTTTCCTTTTCCGCCAAAATCTACTAAGCCATTTTCAGGAAGTAATGGAGCTACTTCAATCATGTCTTCTTTGTCATCTAGTGTCCATATACCTTGCACCTTATTCCATCCACTATTAAATCCTGGTTCAACAAGATTAATTTCATCTCCAAAGTCTTCTCCATTTTCTGTATTCCATAGTTTACCTGTTATCGGGTCAAAATCAAATCCAAAACTGTTTCTCAGCCCATATGAATAGTATAAGTTTAAAGGTTCTGTATCTCCTAGAGGACTGATTGCTACAGGCATCCCATCTTGATTAATCCTTAACATACCGCTAGTTCCATCAGGCTCTCCGCCAGATTCCTGATTCTGAGCTTGATTTCTGTGGCCGCCAACGTCTCCAATAATGGTATAGATATTATTATCACTACCAATCATAATAGCACCACCATTATGGCTTGGGCCTGGAACAGCTGGTAGATTTAAAAGTACTTTAGGATTTACTAATTTGTTGTTTACTAGTTCATACTTGTAAACACGATTGCCTATCGGAAATTCACCTAGGGGAGCTTCTGTAAAATATAAGAAAACATTTGTAGAATTGGTTTGTCCTCCTTTTGATACAGCAATTCCTAACATACCTCTATTACCTTCATTAGCAACATTGACTTCAAGTAATGGTTCTGTCAATATCTTACCATTTACAATCCTCTGTACTGTACCTTTATCTTTCTCTAAAGCTAAAATATCATTTGGACCTAAAAACGCAATACTGGTAATGGATGTAAGACCTTCAAAGACTACTTCTGCCTTTAAATTAGAATCATTGATAATCGGGCCTTCAGAAATTGGTAGAGCACGTGTGGCGTAAGCAGTATTATTCAAGTTGAAAAATGCCATTCCTCCTAATATTATTAATGAACATAACAATATTCCAAAGGCAAGGACTGACCTAAGCATATCATTTTTTAGACTGCTAAAATATAATTGAAGTAGTGAGATATGCTTGCTTAAATTGTATTATTAAATTAGCTTAGTTGATGTTTATTATTATTATTTTCATTTCGTAATTACTATTAACGAATTTATTTCTAAAAATATTAATTCATTTGTTACATGTTACTTTTCTATAAAAGCAGGAATATACCTCCCTATAAACCAATTATGAAATTATTAAATTAATTGATATTAATTAGGGTGACCTGTTAACAACAGAATTTATCTATATAATAAGTTGGTCAGAAGTAAAATTGTCCATGTGGTCGGGTTCTAATATATCGTATTTAGATATGTTATTAAAAACTTATTTTTTAAGGAGTTTGATGTTGTTAGATCCCCAATCTCACACGGAAAATACTATGGTTATACTATACAATAGAAGATACAATGATGCAGAGAATAAAATCAAATTTTGTATTAGTTTTAGACAATAAAAAATATGAACTTGAATATACTTCTCCTAATATATATAATCAAGTTGTTTACACATATATTGAGAATAGAGAGATATTCGTATTTCGTTTAGATTTACCGAAAGTTAATAATGTGGAGTGAAATTTATTCACGTCATCGCTGCTCTGTTAAAACCTAAAGTTAAAGATTAACTGATATTGTATTTTGGCTTATATTTTCCAAGTAATAAAGAGTTTGTTACTACAGTTACAGAGATCATAGCCATTGCTAAACCTGCAAGTATTGGAAGCCAACCAAATACCCCTAATCCAAGAATAGGCACTAATGCTCCAGCTGCTATAGGTATTAAGCCGGTATTATACGCAAATGCCCAGAACAAATTCTGTTTTATCTTTGAAACCGTTCTTTTACCTAAATCTAATGCAGTCACAACATCTCTTATATCATCTTTTATTAGTATAATTCCGCCTGTTTCTTTTGCAACATCGGTTCCAGAGCCTATTGCAATTCCCAAATCTGCCCTTGCCAATGCTGGTGCATCGTTAATACCATCACCAACCATAGCAACTACTTTATCTTCTTTTGTCTTTAATTTAGCTACTACTTCTTCCTTTTGTTGGGGAAGTACTTCTGCAATTACTCTGTTAATTCCCAACTTGGATGCCACTGCATTGGCAGTTCTCTCATTATCTCCTGTAAGCATTATAACCTCAATCCCTTTGGCTTTCAAAGCTTGAACTACATCCTTAGCATTTTCTTTAATGGTGTCGGATATAGCTATTATGCCTGAAAGAGTGTTATCTATTGCAACTAATACTGCAGTTTTGCCTTCTTTTTCAAACTCAGAGAGTTTTGCATCGACACTTTCAGTTACTGCAATTTGATTATCTTCCGTCATCTTTCTATTGCCAATCATAATTGTATGATTTGAATATGTTGCTTTAAGACCATGTCCTGAAATTGCTTCAAAGGAATCTGGGTGAGTAATTGGAATTCCATTTTCTTTAGCTTTGTTGATTATTGCCTTTGCTAAAGGATGTTCTGAACCTGATTCTGCGATTGCTGCAAGTCGTATTAATTCTTGTTCTCTCATGTTTTCTGTTAAAGGTACCGCGTCAGTTACAGATGGTTTTCCCACAGTTAATGTACCAGTCTTATCAAAAACAATAGTATTAACTTTATTTGCTATCTCTATATGTTCCCCTCCTTTATACAAAATACCATTCTCTGCACCTTTTCCTGCACCCATCATAAGAGCAGCAGGAGTAGCAATACCTAAAGCACATGGACATGCAATAATCATTACAGAAACGAATGAAAGGATTGAATAGGTTAATCCTGCATTACCGATAAAGTACCATCCCAAAAATACTCCTATTGCTATCATTATAATGGTTGGAACAAAATATTTTGCAACTTGGTCTACCATTCTCTCTAATTTTGCCTTTCCAGTTTTTGCTTCTTCTACTAGTGTAATTATCTGTGAAAGTACTGTATCTTGTCCTATCTTTGTTGCTTTGACTTTAAGAAGACCATTCTTGTTAATTGTTGCACCTATTACCTCATCTCCTTTTGTTTTATCTACTGGTATACTTTCACCTGTCAAAGCCGCTTCATCAACAGAAGAATTTCCTTCAATTACTAATCCATCTGTTGGAACTCTTTCACCAGGTCTAATAACCATTAAATCACCTTCTTCTATTTGCTCTACGGGTATTTCTTTTTCTTTAAATTCCTTTGTTAGAGATTTTAATGTAGAATTGTCAAAATTTTGATTTGTTTGATTATTAATATAGATATTATTATTTTTGTTTGTCTCCTTCCCATTTTCTTCTTTTATTACAAGCCTTAGTACCCTTGCTGTCCGTGGCTTTAAATCAAGTAATTTTCTTACTGCATTTGAAGCCTTTTCCTTTGTTTTTGTTTCAAGTAGTTTTCCTACTAGAATGAGTGTAATTATTATTGCAGCTGTTTCAAAATATACAGCAGTAAACGGAAAGTAGCCAGGAACAACAGTCACAATTGCACTATAAAGATAGGCAGCTGTGGTTCCTATAGCTATTAGTGTATCCATGTTAGATGCCTTAGCTTTAATGCCATCCCAAAGACCTCTATAAAAGCGAAATCCAATCCAGAATTGTATTGGAGTGGCTAAAGCCAAAAGTATATAATTTGTATAATCTATCATCTCCATTGGAAATGTATGTCCAATTTCTGGAATCATATGAGGTAAACTAAGTATTATTATTGGGATAGTAAGTGCGATACTTATAGCAACATGCATCGTTAATTTTTTAAATGCCTTCTCAGGCTCTAAAAATTCATTTAAACATTGTGATGAGCAAAAATAGTACTTTATTCCCTCTCTAATATGGTATATAGAATTTTCATTTTCTTCTACAAACATTCCACATATTGGGTCTTTGGCCATACCAAATATAACAATTAATACATATTTAATATGATAACTTTACAAATGTAAATGATATATAACTATTATAAACTAAAGATATAGAATACCGTGCCTTTACATCTGGATAACAATGACATAGCAATTATAAAATCACTTTTAAAAGATGGAAGAAAATCGTTTAGGCAAATATCTAGAGAAACAGGAATAACCACCCCTACAGTTAAGGCAAGATTTGAAAGATTAGTAAATATAGGTTTTATTTTAGGAGTTCTTCCAATCTTTGATTTTGACAAAGTAAATAATACAAAAGATATCATTCAATTACAAAATATTAATAAAACCAAAACAAAAAGAGAAAAGAAGTATTTTGATAAAAATGCTCATAACAACTTCTTGGTAGAAGAAGTAGACAAAATAAAAGAACAAATTACAGACGGACTTGTAATAGATTTAGAATGTGATTATTGTCATGGGCCAGTTTTTAGCAAACCTAAAGTTTTAAAATTTGCAGACTTGGAACGCTTTTTTTGTTGCAACTCTTGTCAAAGTGATTATAGTGAAAAATATAAGGGAAGAATAGAATCGATAAAAAAAAGATATGAAGGTAAATCTGAAATAGAAAGTTAAACTCTTGTTTATTTTGATTTACATTAGTATCCATATTTTGAAGTATTTTGTTTAAACTAGTGTTTGTCTTCAGCTGAACAAAGATATATTGTGTTTCTATTAATTTCAAGTGTACTTTCCCATTTTCTCATATATTCATATTTCAAACACGGTCTTTTGCCATATTAAATATATTGATAGATTCATCAAATGTTGACGTATATACAATAGATCTTATTTGGCATTCATTTATACAGTATTAGTATCTACAATAGCTCCAACAATATCTTTATTATATATCAAAAGTAGCAGGTTGGAGAAATTAGTAACCATGGATAGATACAATAATTTATCCATCATTATATTTTTTAAATTTTTTTATACGTATTTTGAATGCTATTCTTAAGTTAGTAAAATACAGATGATTTCAATGTTGCATAATAATCATAGGTTATTTTATTTAGTATCATTTATTGCAATATCATGATGCATCTTTGTTTTATTAAGAGAGGAATTATCAGTATATGTATCCAATACGATTCCACTGATTAATCTTCCCAATATTTCATTTATTCTAGAAAATATCTTCTCGATTTATCAACATTCATAGTAAGTCTCAAAACTCTCTTACCTATAAGATGAAAGTTAAAGGACACCCTTTATTCCTTAGTTTAAGATGCATTCTGTATTTGGGATCACAAATTTATCTGGCTAATTTTGGGCAAGGTTATACCTACTACAATATAATGTATCTGTTGTAATTGTTTATTTTATAATGAAAATTTATCTTTTCTATCATAAGCTTCACGTGCAACTTTAATTGCACCTTGTCTCAACAACATTGCTCTATATACTATTTGTTTTGAGAGTTCAGTCGCTATTTTTCTTGGATTCTCTTCTTTCATTATTGCCTCTGTAAGTACTTCTTTTATGTTCTTGGATATTTTATATTCAATAAGATCAAATGCGTCCTTTTCAGTTCTTCCCTGATATTCAACAAAAGAACCGATTACACCACCAGCATTAGATAGGAAATCAGGTATAATCCAGATTTTATTCTTATGCAAATATTCATCTGCATCGGATGTAGTAGGAATATTTGCTGCTTCTACAACCATTTTTACACCATTTACAACTAATTTTGATGAAGTTTTATTATTTATTACACCACCCATAGCAGCAGGAATAAAAATATCCAACCCAATTTCAAAGATTTCATCTTTATCTCTTATATCATATCCATAATCTTTTAAATCTGAAAGCTTGGCTTTTCCTTTCATATCTTTCATCAATTTAGGAATATTCAATCCATCATCTTCTTTGTTATAAATAAATCCTGACACATCACTTACACCCACTACCTTAACCCCATTTTGATCAAGGAATCGAGCAGCAAATGATCCAACATTTCCAAAACCTTGGATGACGACTCTAGTCTGAGACTTTTGTGACAGTTTAATAATTTTAAATTCTTTTAGTATATCAAAAGCTGTTTGTAGTGCTACACTCACTCCATAACCTGTAGTTCCAAGTTCATGAGGAATACCTCCAAGCTCAGATGGTTTGCCAGTACACGCCCGCATGTCACCTATTTCATGTGCAAAAATTGCCATATCCAGCTCTGTAGTACCTACATCTGTTGCAGCTATGTACTGAGAAGGACAATAAGGTCTAATCATTTTTGCAAATGATTTCATCCATGATACTCTATCAACTTTATTGGGATCAGCAATAATCCCACCTTTGGCACCGCCAAAAGGAAGGCCAGCTGCAGCACATTTCCATGTCATAGTTCTGGCAAGTTTAAAAATTTCTAATGGCGTAACACTTGGAGCAAAACGGATACCTCCTTTTCCTGGACCTGTTGAAGTATTATCAATTACTAAAACTCCTTTCATTCCAGTATCAGGATCGTAAACCTGTAAAACCTTTTCAGGCCCCCATTCATCAATTTCTTCCCATGCAGATGTCAATTTTAATAATCAGCATATAGATATACGTGGATTATACTTATTCCTTTATGTAGAGATAAGAATAAGAAATTGCAATAATAATTATCAATTTTCAGGTTAAAATTAAATGCTATAGATTTCCATAATAACATCTTATTTTAACTCCTCCACATTTATTTATTCATTAAATATACTCTTTTGGTATTTAGAATATGGATTCAGGATTTTATACCATTGATACCTATGGACACTATTTCTTCTGATCAAGATATCTCACTCTTTAAGTAATTAAAAATATGAAGATATTCACAACCAAGAATTTAATTCATTCAACTTATTCTTATATTGATGTAGTTATAAAGAAAACAAGATTTAAGAATAACTTTTATGTCTTTATAATTCTTAATAAATTATAATTTATTTTAAGATTTTTTTTATAGTACTTGTGAATATCTTTCTATCGACAGGTTTTTTCATTATGCATTCTTTGGATATTCCTGGAATTATGGTGGAAAATTCATCTAATATATCTAAAGCTGTTACAAAAAGAATATTAATTGTTGGGTCTATTGATTTTATTTGTTGATGTAATTGAAATCCATTCAAATTTTTCATTCGAATATCAAGTATTACTAGTAAATCTTTAAAATTAAAAATATTTCTAATATAGTTCATGGCAAGAGATGGATCGGTAAATGCAGTTACATTATAATTATGGTCCTCTAAAAATATTTTATAGGTAAAAAGTACGTCTTCCTCATCATCTATTAAAATTATCCTCTTATCATTATTGTTTAAGTTCTCAAAAGGGGAAACTAACTGTTGTTCATCGAAAAAATTTTTATTATTAAGCTCAAAAATATTTTTTCTTTTAATCATATATAGAGGATAAGTATTATCTTTTGTTATTTGATAATTAATATGATTTATAAAATCATAATTGTTTACGATAGAAGAAAAAGATTTTAAAAATCTGTAGAAATTATCTCCAATAATTATTTCATTTGGAATAGATGAAGAAGTGTTAATCTTTGAACAAAGGTTTATAGTTGTTCCAAATAAATCTATTTGACTATATTCTCCTACTAAAGCTAAATCTAATACGCCATAATCTATACTAATTCGATAATTAAATGGCGGAAGAGGATGCTGAGATAATTCTTGATTAATACTATATCTTTCATCTAAAATTTTAAATCCATATTCAATAGCATCTAAAAAGACGCCTATATTATTAACATCAGTAGTTTTGGGAAAGTAAAATAATAAACAGTCACCAATATTTTTTATAACTTTTCCATTATATTTTTTAACAATTTCTGATACAGAATTTATAAATGTAGAATAATATTTTCTAATAGCTTCCAAATTATCCATTGTAATAGTATTTTTAGTAGAATCTACCAAATCAATAAAACCGACACAACTCTTTATTGCATCGCCAGAAAATCTAATCCCTTTAGAAGAAAAATTTTTCATTTTAGGCCTCTCCTAAAATTATTAATCGAATATAAAAATTTACTATTATATATGGCAATAAATGCAATTTCTTTCTCACTTGAACAACATGTTATAGAATTATAAAAATAATTTGGTTCAAAAAGGATTGTATCAATAGTAGGAAGAATTTATTGATATAATTATAGAATAGATAAAAGTATTTTAACTAGTAAAAGTTAAATTCATTTGTAAATTTATATATTTACTAAATTATTTTGACAAGATTTTGAGGCGCCGAAAAATTCTCAGTAATAAAAATAAATTTAATAATCAATAGGATGACTGGAATGGCTTAGATTCCATCCTATTTTTATTACAGCTAGTGTTAAATAATATTAGTATTATTTACGATTTTTGTTATTACTAAAAAAAATTTTTTATAGCAATTCTATTCAAACATAAGATAGATTTAGTTTAAAAAATTTATTCATCTTGAAATTTACTTTCATCAAGTATGGGAGAATAAATTTAATGGTTCTAATTTTTGTAGCATTTTTCCTACAGAAAGTTTTCTTCATAGAGATGGCTCCAATAGAGGGATAATTGTCCTACTGATTCTAGCAGTTAAGTTTTGTGGTGATTTGGGTTATGTTTCTGAATGCTAAAATATCATTAATTTTGGTGTAGAAAAATGAAAATTCAATTTTATTTATAGTACTTACTCAATTTAATGATTTCTCTACCTGGAGTAAAGCCTTGAATGTAAGAAGGCTCTATTACAGTACTTAGCTTTTATTATTAGAAACTTATTTTTAAATATCTAGGTATGCGAAAATAACAGATCTTTAATTAAGATTGATAATACAGGTAGAGGATCTAAAATAAGATTCTAATGTAATAGTAAAGAAGGCATTATTTAAGAATTATTACTTGGATAACAAATCGATGTACATTATATAAAAATTTAAAAAAGTTATTGCCCAAATGGAATAGGCAAATTCGTTCCCACTACCACATCAGACGGATTGGGGTCTGGATCATCAACTGGTTCGGTAGTAACAAAAAATACTGTATACGTGTAAGGATTAACCATTGTTTGGTTTAAAGTAAGAGTAGTATTATCAAATTTACCTACACTTAAAGAATATCCAGATGCATCACCTTTGTCTTCAAACCAGCCTTCGTATACTTTACCATCTGTTGGTTGTTCGTTCATTTCCGCAGTACCAATAAGGTTATTATCTTGAACTGAAAATTGAAAGCTACCTTTTTTGTCTCCACCATTTAAACTTCCACTGGCAGAAGGCGTAGTCAAGTCTAAAGATATATCGGAATTCTCATTTTCTTGTTGCTGAGAACCTTTCAGTATTTCTTGTTGTTGTGAAGGTTGTTGTTGTGGTTGAGAAGATGATTGAGGGGCAGTTTGATTACTACTATTACCTTCAACAATTACTTTTTTCGCCAATCCATATTCATAATCGCTCATTAGGTTAGTATGACAACTTTTGCTGTGTCCAAGATTAATAAAATACTCTTGTGATTCTACGCTTGATAGAGGTACCATGCCATCATTAGGCTTTGGAAGGGTAGAAGAGCTTGATTGTTCCATGGGTGTGAATAATGATGGTTGACAGTTTCCTGATTTAGGATCCCATTCGCCAGCAATAGTATAATATTTTGTATTGGGATTCATTTTTACCTCAGTAGCCGCTGCCCCAGGTCTTAAATCATATACAGCAGGAGTACAGACTTCGCTTTCCTGTGCTATGGGAGAGCCTGCATTTGGCGTTCCAATCATTATTAGATTTGCAACATCTTTTGTATTGTTAGCTAGGTATACTCTTGCATCCAATCCTCCCTTGCTATGACCAACAATATTGACTTTATTTTGCCCAGTTTCGTCTTTGATTTGTCCAATTATTTTTGATAATTCCTTTGCATGTTCTGCTGCTGATCCACATTTATCATCTGATTGTTTGAATGTTATAGGATATGCAGAGATACCATCTTTTTTGAGCAAATCTATCCATTTATTCCACACAGATGCATCAGCCATATATCCATGGATTAAAAGAACAGGAAGTCTCGGATCGTTTGATGTATCATTTTTTGAAGTGGCATTACTAGATTGACCGTATACCATTTCGCTTAAATTAAAAGTTTCATTACTACTACTATTGCTAACTATCATTAACGTTACAAATAAAGCAGCAACAACAACAGTAGATAAGACAATTCTATTAGTGTTTACCATTGATATATAATGGTATCATCTTTTATTAGTATTACAAGTCCAAAGTTAATTTATTAATAAATTTAAAAATAAACATCTTCAAATAATGATTGTTATGTATTTTTTTAAATCTCATTTCCTAGAATTGTTAAAACTAAATATTTGTATTCTAAGTCTAGCCTCTTCCTCTCTTAATGTATCTATTAAATATATATTAGATTTTTTATAATTGCATTCAGCCAAATCTTGACTAATTGTAAACAAATTATAATAATACATCCAAAACAATTTGACATATTCCAAGCAATAAGACCTAAAGTCACTGACAGACTGGTAGATAAATAAATGAATAGATTATACTAAAATATAAGATCAGAAGCGAGGAACCGTTTCTTATCCGCAATATTTATTGAATTTCCCAAATATTTCATTTGTGATTGATAATAAGAAAATATAATTAAACTAATTTCTATAAAAAAATTTGAATAAAAACTAATATTCCTACTTTTAAAACTATTGTAGAACATATAAATTTAAAAAAATAATCATATACTTTAATTTGGTCTTGTATTTCTAAAAATATATTTAGGTATACTTATCTATACTGGATAGAATAACTATTTTTTTTAAATTCCATTGTTTTCAACTAAACTATTAGGTATTGGAAATACTTTAGTTGCTTCTCTTTCTTTAAAGAATTCAATTCTATTTCTCAAACTGGAATCAAAAGTATGCTTTACGCCTCCAATTTTAATGCTAACATTAGCAAATGGCCTATCAAAAATAGACCAACATCGAATCTTATACATATTGTGATAAAAACTTTAATATATTTATAAAATTTTAAGTATTATATTATAATGAATAAGTTATACAATGAAAGTATGTATTTTATTATAGAATAATCTAGTAATATTCATTTAATAACTTTTATTTTAAAAATAATAATAAAAATAATTCATCTTTCAATTTGTTTCTTGGATCAGTACTTATAAATATGGTAGTATAAAAATTTATAAATTATTTACTTTTATTTAAAATTTAAAGCCATAATCCATACTATTGTTGTTAATGAGTAAAACGACAATAGTATGGATTATGGCATTATGCACACCAGTATTTACTTAAATTGATATTAATATTATATTATTTAATACTTGACGATAAGTTTTATTAAATATTTAATTATACATTTTTATAATAATATAAAATATATACTTTTTGGCCTATAATAAAAACAAGGTACATAAAGTTAATTTCATCTTAAATGTTTATGGGCTACAAGTAAAATCATTTTAATTAAAAAATATTAAAATTTGATTTTACTAGTTTTAGTCAGGTGTTTATAGCACGATTATTTTTATGACATCACATGATTTAATGACAGGCAAACCTTCCATTCCTGCAGAGTATTGTTCAATGTATGGCTTTTTAGCTCCACCTCGTTGTTGGTAATAAAATATTATAAGAAAAATCCAAATTCATCAAGCTCAGAGGTTAGACGATCATTTTTGCTGGTAATCCAAGTTTTATTCTAATGTCTATATTATATTTATTCATTGAAATTAAACATCTTAGTAATTCAACCCAATAGTATACCTATCTAAAAAAAGATAAAGTCTTAAATATTTTTGAACTACCATAACCATAATAAACTATCTTTAGTATTCTAAAATAATGCCAAAAAGGATAGAAAAGATTAAAAATCCTAAAACAAAAAACCTGTTTGTTTCATTTATAATTTTACCAATTACTATAGTTTTAATTGTATTTGTAGATATTGACTCAATAGGTTACGTACAGGTTTATCCTCAGGAACTAGAACTAAATCAAACACAAACAAATCAAACTTTTAGCGAATTGACAGGTAAATTAATTGGTACTACCTATCGATGGATAGACTCTAACTATTAATCCTACTTTAATAATTACTTCAGGAGTTAATAATCAAATTAGTATCAAAAGTTTGAAGGATGATTCTCAAGAACATGACTTAATAATAGAAGGTATTACCTCTAGTGGTGATAAAGAGGAATTAGTTATAAGTGATACAGTTCACGACGGGTCGTCGAGTATAGTTGATTTTTATCCTTTAGATCCACACGAATACAAGAATTACGAGTCATTTGATTATTATTGTGAATTCTATCCAGAGACAATGAGAGGAAGTATAAAAATAACAAATTAAAATTTATTTTATTATTTATTTATGAAATTTAGAGTTACATTTTAACAATTGGGTTTGTCTATTCATTCTAAAAAATTGGTGGTGGGTACTATATGAAAATAATATTCCAGGTATCTGATTTCATAAGATATTCATTAGGCTCAGAGGTTTGTGAATTTGTTTTTGACACAATATTTTTGATAAGACAATAACATAAAATGGCGTTTGAACCTATAAAAATAGATGATACTTTTAGTATTGAGTCTATTATTATTGACTCCAAGAATACAGCAAACCCAACATACTATTACTCGATCATACTAATTGCCTTATTTGGATTGTGCTGTAGCAGATAGAAATGTATTCATTATTTTACCCATCTCTTCTGGATATTGATCCATTACTGCATGACCCGCATTTTTGATCTGTACAAGCCAGGCTCCTGGAATCTTTTCTACGATCTTTAAAGAATTAACATGCGGCTGGTAACGATTATCATCGCTTCCAGTTATGACCAAAGTAGGTATGGCTAGTTTTGCAAGCTCATCACAAGCACCACTCCAGTTTGGATTGTCCTCCCAATGCTTGCCTACGTTATTCTGATTATTCATTGCATCAGGGGAAAGACCAGGCTTCGCTTCCTGCATAGTTGGAATGTTCTCAAGTACTTCAGGATGCAGTTTAACCCATCCAGCTCCTACTGAAGCAGATACAAACTCTTTCATCTCCTCCTGAGTAATAGAAACATTATTTAGAGATTTGTTTACCACTTCTGCTTGCAATTTTAGAAATTCTGCCGGTTTAGGTGTATGATCTTTTCCGCCACATGATGAACCAACAAGTGTAAGAGTGTTAACCTTGTCTGGATACATGAGTGTAATCTGCTGCGCTATATATGATCCAAGAGAATAACCCATAACATCTGCTTTTGGTATTTTCAGAGCATCAAGCAAATCAGCTGCATCTTTTGCTAGTTGTTGATATGTGTATGGTTTGGAACCCATTGTTGTATTTCCTAGTCCACGACTATCAAATGCAATTACTGTGTGATTTGAAGAAAGAATTCTTGGAAAGGACGGATCCCATGCATCCATGCCATCAGAAGCACCATTGTAAAGTAAGATAGGATCACCTTTTCCTAACATCTTGTATGTGATGTCAATATCCCCTACCTGAACTTTTTTTGGGGGAATACTTTGTATGTTTGATGAATCTGTTGCATTGAAACTAGTCTTATCTTGCTGACCATAAACAGGATTAGTTGTAGTAGTAGTAAACATAATAGCAGTAGTCGGGATAATCAGTATAAACATGAAGAAAATGATGATAATTGAAGTTTTATTTTCATTAATTTTTGGTAGGTAATACATTTTGTTATCTTCATTAAGATAACATCTATTAACTTTTAACCTTATGTATTATTAAATAATTATTCAAAAGATGTTACCAACGATATTCATACAACAATTATTTAACTGAAAAATATATTACCAGAATTAAGGAATATTTACAAGTTTTTTTAACAAAAAGATTACTATTGATTATAGCATATCATGAGCTTTAAGTTTTCCATGTTTAATTTCACTGTTCCTCTTCAATTCACAATATAAATTAATTTATTTATTGAAGGTATTACTTCCATTGATAATATCAATTATTTCTATTATATCGAAACATATTTATCAGCTCAGGGATTTGAACCTTGTTAATAATGGGTTCAGGATACTTTTGATACTTTCTATTATGTATTATATGATAATAGATAATCATTTTATAAAGTATTAGAATTTTATTCTATACATTTACTTTTAATCCACAAATAGTTAATATGAATTTTTGTTAAAAGAAAAATAAAAAATGATAGAGGTTTAAGGCTTATCTCAATGTGATGGTGGATTGTCAAAACAATTTGCATGAGTTTCCCAAACTACTACAATTCGATCTGTTAAAGATGGTATGAATTGTATTTCCCATCTACTACCAAGAGGTGAGAAAATACACCTATTTAACTATTTTTAAATACCTGCAAAAATAAAACTACTGTAAAATTTATATATATTTTCAAGATATCTCCAAGTCCTAAATTAATTAGTCATTTTTTATTGTAGTAGATTGTAGTAACAATTCTTCCAGTTCATTATGCATTTTAA
>Ga0181460_10011_pt1 | contig 20743 bp, 18 predicted proteins | sample InSIn3SAF170_FD_119808 | JGI IMG/M metagenome (GOLD analysis project Ga0181460, IMG submission 119808) | Clean room microbial communities from NASA Spacecraft Assembly Facility at Jet Propulsion Laboratory, Pasadena, California, USA -... ... | reverse complement strand
GGTGAACTGTCGATATTGATCACGATCGAAGTTGTGCTATTTGCAGCTTCGACGTCCTCCATAGCGCTTGCTCTGTTAGGAATATTTTTCACAGGCGAGTGAAAAGTGAGAGGGGGAAGATCTCTGGGGTCTGGAGGGTTGAGTATACTCGAAATAGCTGGCGATGCACTCGGTCTGAAGGGCTGTCTTGGAGGCGTTTCATTTAAAGAAGGATATGTCACAGTCTGCGTCTGTTCAGATGTTCGCTCGATACCTCTCACAGGGTCAAAGATACTTCGTGACCTTGGTGGGGCAGACTGTTGCTGCTGTGTATTCTGGTATCTCGGGACTGGTGGAGAAGGCGGCTGCGAATTCATCGCGGAGTTGTGGTTCAAGAAGCCGTTTTGGGAAATCTTGGCAGCTTCATTTATGACGGTTGATTTATTTTCGGTTACAAGAGGCTGCACTAATCTGCTAGAGGAAAGATCAATTGTGGATGCGGTGTACTGTGGCAAAATGCCACCCGATGCGATGTTCTCGGTCTTTTGTTTCTTCCTGGCATTGCTGCTTGCAGTCGTGGGATCGCGAGGTTTCCTCACTGCCTTCTTCTTTTCGAGAGCAGAGGGAGCGTTGGGGTCAACTTCTTTCTTCTTTCGTGGCTTGCGTTGTTTGGGAGGTGCACTGTCTTGGCGTGTGGCTGACACTTGTGCAGATGCTGCACTTTCAGATTTCACGTTTGCAGCAACCGGAGTTACAGAAGGGCCATAAGTGTCTCGAGCGACAGTGATGGTGTTTGAATAAGAAAGTGAGGTGGGCGGACCCTCTGCATCACTTGGAGGAGCACTTGATAAATCGTTGGACGAACTTCGCAGCTCACCGTCCATTTTGGAACATCAATTTAGCGACTAGCCGTACTCAGGCCTGCAATAGCAAGATAGCAACAATGGATAACTCGCAATCGTGACCGCAGCTAAAGAGTAAAAGGCAGAGTTCTTCGATAAACGCTTTTCCGATGGTAGTGAGCTGCCAATTGATGGAAGAGCGACGAAAGCGTTGCTTTTAAACGAACTGCTTGACCAAAACTCGCGATGATGAGGATACAGTAACGTGAGCGTGAAGAGGGATGTATATTGGATGGGTTGTGGATGGAACAAATGATGGCGGACACAACGCTTGCAGGCTGGTTGATGGATGAGTGCGATATGAGCAGAACTGGAACGCGTGGGAGAAAAGTGGAAGAAAAGGAAGAAAAGCACAGGAAGTATTATAGCGCGAGGAAAGGTAATTATTGTAGCCAAATAAGAACAAGAATCGAATCCACAAGCATCAAGGGTGAAAACGCGATCACAGCAAGCAGAAACGGGGCTTGCGAAACAGGCTGAAGGAAAGCGGATGGAGAGAGTGTTAGGGAACGAAACGCTGAGGGCAAGAAGCGAGAAGGAATTGGGGGCATCCGCAAAGACGAACACGACCACAGAAAACGAAAGGGACAAGCAGCAGCGTACCAAATAGAGATCACAGGCATGCCAAGAACAGCTCAGAAAGTCAGATGAGATATGGCAGGCGAAAGGGAGAGATGCAGAATTCGGGACACACATGTTGAGCTTTCATGCGTACCGAGAGGTCGGAGTCGTGCAGCAGAACAGCACATCCGTCGCATGGAGATCATGAAATCGATGTGCTGCATTGGTGGAGTACCATGAGTCTAACCTGGTCGGCTAGCGCACTAGTAAGACACTTCTTTGTACGTTGATGCCTTAAGGCTGGCACAAGTTCGTGATGTACGGCGTGGAGTTTGGGAGCCACGATGTTGATGCCGAAGTCGCTTTGATCAAATTCAGCAAGATCGTTGGGGCGGGGGCCAGGGCTCATTGCGACTTGTTGCCTAGTAGGTAGTAAACACAAGAACTGTCAAGCCAGTACCATGAGCAGAACTTGTTGCTCATGTTATTGTGTCCACGGTCCATACGGACAATCCACGTGATCACCAGAGAGTAGCTCATAGGCAATACCTGCAACGGCATCAAGCGGGGAAGTCCATAATGTAGTGTACTAGGGTGGTAGGTAGCAAAGATTGGTTGAATGTCGAATTGTTTGCACAAGTTTCAATAGAATCGAAAGTACCAAAGCCGACTTACGTGCTTAGCGTATACTCCAGACCGCATGACTCGCGCTAGTGGTAGGGGAGTTGGACGTGCACGCTAATCTGTTTCGGATAGAGGCCGTGCCGTGCAGGGCTCAAACTGCGTTCCTTTCCAGCAAAGCCTGGTGGTAGTCTTCTCTCGAAAATGGCTATCAGAGGCCAACGCTTCAATCTTGATCTTGACGCAGAAGATTGGAAGTTTGATCTACAGGAGGACGATGCTTCAGCCTCATCTTTCAATGCTGTCAAAGAGATCAAAGAACGTGATACCTCCAACCTTCCACCAGCGCCGACCCTAAAGTCGACCAAAACTGGTTTCCCAGAACATCGCAAGAGGCCGCAGTCTGCTTTCAAGCTACAGCAGCGAACTCAACAGACTAACTTTCAGAGATCGAGTCACGAACCATCAGATCGTGCAATTCTTCATCATGCAGCGTCAAAACATGGCGTCGACCTTGGCGCTACAAAGGAAAAGGCAGATATTAGCGCAGAAAACATGGACAGGATCAGCCATATGTCATTAACAGAGATAGAAGAGGCGCGAGCTGAACTTATGGCGCAATTCAATCCGGAAAGCCTACGGAAATTGTTGCAGAGGGCAAATATTGACGAAGATGTGAAACAGCAAGATGAATTCGACAAGCACGAAGCAAGTAGACCGACGGATACACGAGGGAAATCTGTTACCTTTGCGCAACCACCCAACGAACGCGAGATGCCAAGCGAGCCTCTTGATCCTGTTCAAGAGACTGGATCAACGCCATGGCCCGATACACATTTGCCCTCCTCTGGTACAGATGTCCATTTTCCAGCGCCGCCTAGGAACAGAGAAGACTACAAGCAGCTTGATCCAGATAGCACCACATTCCTCACAGACCTCAAGGAACACTACTTTCCCGACCTTCCCCACGACCCGAATGCGCTCAGCTGGCTCCAGGATCCGACACCAGCAGAAGAAGAGGAGAGCTCATACAATCCAGACCGAACTGGTTTCGCTCCCTCGGCCCTCCGATTTTCTTTCAATGGCACTCTTATCACTCCTTCCGAGTCATTAGAAATTCCTACCAGCAAAGGCCTTCATCACCACGGTGATGCGCCTAGCTCTGCAGGCTATACAATCCCCGAGTTGTCACTGTTGTGTCGATCGACAATGCCCAATCAGCGATGTGTTGCTTATCAAGTGCTGGGTCGGATACTGTTTAGACTAGGTAGAGGTGATTTCGGAGCAAGGGGAAGTGACTTGGTTGATGGGTTATGGACGTGCATTGAGAAGGAGAGACCAGTAGAGGTAATGATGGCTGAAGCGAATAGAGATGATACAAGGGGAAAGGTGCATTTGTCTGCAAAAGCCTACGCAACTGAGGGCTTATGGTTGTGGAGGAGAGGCGGCGGTGGAGATCGCGGTGTGCTGAAGGAGAGGGAGATAAGGGCGCAGTAGACGACGGTGTTTGTTTCAAAGTAAACTATTCGAGTTCAAAACTTTCTGCTTCCACAGACCATATATCGACTGACATGGGTTAAGAAGATTCTCTCAAGCTGGCCATCGAAGCTAGAATATGTCAGTCCACCATACAGGGTCTCTTGACGTGATGTTCCGGCGACTGGCATATCACGACATCTGAAATAGGTAACAGTTGATGGTGACAAGTGCTCCGAAACACCGTCAGCTGGACGAAGGATCACAAGGACGATTCAGTGCCGCTCTAATGCAGATTGCCGCTTCTCCTTAAAGAATGCACTTGAACGCAGGCAGTTGTGACGCATTTTGCGTCCAACTCTTTCGCTTAGAGCTGCTGTGACCTGGATCGAAGGTCCCCGAATCTTGCAAGATCTGTGCCGGTGCTCGGCTCCGGGTTTATTTTCCCTCTGGTACACTACAGTACGGCCCATAGCTCTCAATGCATTATTGTGCTTGATAAGTGTTGCGTATGGTAGATAAGGGCGGATAATTCTGTAATGCATTCAATTGTCGATGGCGTCAGGAGTTGCATTACCTAGGTACTGTATGGATCCTGGAATAACAGCAGCAAACACTTTTGGTGGTGGGAAGTCTGCCGTGGCTTACCACATCTCGGGCAAGATTTGTCGTTGTTAGCGGCAGCTAAAGCAATCCTAGCGAAATGCTGCCGCAACCTGACTGCGCCAGGCTATTGGTATCGTCCAACAGACTTCCATAGTACAGCTCTGCCGACGCCTTCCTTGTTGACCATAACGATTCATCGTCGCCCATGCGACTTCGCAAAGTATGTGTTGGGCGACTCTTGAAAGACGACATTCTGTGCCCTCTACCTCTCTTCCACGTGCGTGCAGCCACTACTCAGCTATCACGGCGAAATTTAGACACCCAATCACGGATCGTGTGAAAGCTTTCGAAGGAGCTTTCGCTCCTCGCACGTTACAATGAATGGTATGCAGAACATGTACGGGCCGTCATTCAGTGGCATCAAAACACAGTCGAGCAGACACGGGTACGCGCAGGATGCGAACATGGAGGGGCTGAACACGAGTCCAATCGTCGATGCTACCATGATGGGCCACGGCAATCCGCAGACACTCGATCAGATTATCAGCCAAAACAACCAAGAATCGATGCGACGAAGACAAACGTACAATCCTCAGTATCGACCCGATGCTTCGGCTCAGCATAGCCGACGCTCATCTATGCTTGAGTTCGGCTCACTCAACAACAATGGTGACCTTGCCGATTTCCAATTCGATCCAAATCCCCAACACGTTCCCATGCCCAATCAAGCCGCCAACCTAGTGTCTACGCCAAAGTGTCCCGATCCTCGAAAAGTACGCTCGCGGGAAGATCTAAGCATTGATACAGGCTTTACACATATGCCAAACTACAATGGTTCGATGAGCGCGTTCCCAAACTCAATGATACCAAATCACACAATGGGATCAGATCAGTCTACCTCCTTTCTGCCCACGGGTATGGAAATGGGTGGCGATTATGATTCAGTGGCCGCAAATATGGGACAGATGAACATGACCTCGAATCCGGCCCAGCAGAGCATGTATATGACGTCTCCAGTTTCCACAAACTTCCCTGTACCATTTGCAGCTGCAAGTCATGACCCCGGTGGTGGAGGTGGTAGTAGCAGTGTGAGCCCTGCCAACAGTAACACTATGCGCTTGCCACAAAGTAATTCGCCAAGCTCAACACCACAGCGCTTCATGGCAAAGCCTCAAAATCAGGTACGGCGGAATCCAATGATGCCAAGTCCTCTGTCTATGTCGGCTCAAAATTCTATGTCAAACTCCATGCAAAGCAATATGGCCTCACCAGCACCACCACATGTACCTCCATCTTTTACCGCGGCGCAACACCAACCGGCTACTCGACGAACTTCTATAGATATGGCATCACCTCACGTGAATCAGCAGTCAGCTGACCATTCTCCTGAGGTGCCTACTGGAGTATCTTCTGGCGTGAACAATGAGATGGGCCACATGCCGCCCCAAGCCTATAAGTCGAAATGGGCTAACGCTTACTCGAATACTGGTTTTGACATGCTTGCTATTTTGATGCGGGTGGCAACGAGGCGTAACCCTCAAATCAATATTGGACCTGTTGATCTTGCTTGTGCGTTCGTGGTCTGTGATATCGAGAAACACGACCTTCCAATCGTGTACTGCTCCGATATGTTCGAACGGCTGACAGGCTATTCGCGACACGAGATCTTGGGTCGCAACTGCCGATTTCTTCAAGCACCGGATGGAAAGGTACAGTCAGGCATAAAACGGAAGTACGTGGACGACAAATCTGTACTGTATCTGAAGAACCAAATCAACAGCCGAGCAGAGGCGCAATTGTCCATCATCAATTATCGAAAAGGTGGACAGCCGTTTATGAATTTGTTGACTATGATCCCAATCACCTGGGACAGTGAACAGTACAAGTATTTTGTAGGCTTCCAAGTCGACTTGGTTGAACAGCCAAACTCTGTCTCAGCCAAGAACCCGGGTGAGTTTTGCTTTTTTTCTCCTATACTAGTCCTCTCTAACATGATCTAGATGGCACTTACGAGATCAATTACAATAGAAGTGCTTTACCTGCATATCGATTGCCAGCTCCGGATCCGAACAGTGGTCTTGAAAACATGGGTGGTCAAACAATATCCAGAGACGAGGTGTCACAAGTCTTGGCAACAATTGGGAATGGTGAGACTGATTTATCGAAAAGGATATGGGACAAGGTTCTACTTGAGAACACCGATGATATCGTCCATGTATTATCCTTGAAGGGATTATTCCTATACCTTTCACCGGCATGTCAGAACGTCCTGGAGTATGACCCCTCAGAGCTTGTTGGTACAGCCTTATCAGCGGTTTGTCACCCTAGTGATATAGTGCCGGTGACAAGAGAACTCAAAGACTCATCGAGTGGCGCTGCGGTGAATATTGTATATCGTATACGTCGGAAAAACACCGGGTATACTTGGTTCGAGGCGCATGGTTGCCTACATACGGAGCAGGGCAAAGGAAGGAAATGCATTATTCTCGTCGGTCGGCAAAGGCCGGTGTATGCACTCGACAAGAACGAAATCACGTTAAGCGAGAGTGGTGGTGATGCCGAGCTTTGGACCAAAATGTCGACCACAGGCATGTTTCTTTATGTCTCCTCAAGCTCGAGAGCCATGCTTGACCGTTTACCTGATGACCTTGTGGGTACGAGCATGCAAGCCTTGATGCGCTCAGAATCAAAGAAGGAACTCGGACGAGTTCTAGAATTGGCAAGAATGGGAGAATGTTCCACATTCAAGCACGACCTACAGAATCGAAGAGGTCAAGTGCTTCAAGCACAGACTACAGTCTATCCAGGGGATGCACGAAGAGGATTAAAACCAACTTTTATCCTTGGGCAAACCCGTCTTCTTAAAATGACACGTGCTATGCTGTTGAGTCAAAAAGCTGGCACTTCGCTATCTCGCGCCGAGATGGGTTCCGCCACACCAATGTCCAGCACACCGGGGCCATCCGGTATTGGTGGACCTTCGCGTTCATCGTCGCAAGTTGGTTTGACCCAATCAACACACCAGGGTGCCTTTGTTGGGGATTCTGGCATCCTAACACAGGCGGGCTCTGGAGGTGTACCCATCGGATCGCAGGACGAAGCTTTGGCAAGCGAAGATAATATTTTTGACGAACTCAAGACTACGAGGAGCACAAGCTGGCAATTTGAACTGAGACAGATGGAAAGACAAAACAGATTATTATCGGAAGATTTGCAAACGCTCCTCAGTCGCAAGAAAAAGAGGAAGAGGAGGAAGGGTATGGGCAATATGGAGAAGGATTGTGCGAATTGCCACACAAGGGTCACTCCAGAATGGAGGAGAGGTCCGAGCGGGCAGCGCGATCTCTGCAACAGCTGCGGACTGAGATGGGCAAAACAGGTAAGCTGCTACTTCCAAGCCAACACAAAGTCGTCCAGGACAAAATGCTAATATAACCTAGAATGGTCGCGTTTCACCACGGAAAAGCTCAGTCCAATCTGACAAATCGTCCACCTCGCCACAGACTATAGGTGCACACGCTAATAGAGACATGGAGGCTGAGATGAGGGGCCACTCAGCATCCCGCACAACTGGCGATGCAGAACACCCGACACGCAAATACCTCAAGCATGAAAACAGTGGTGAGAACTGGGAGCGTGGAACAATGCCGCCTGTGATAGAGGAAGGACAGGAGCCACCACATCCCACCGTCTTACCTATATGACAAACCTCCTTTATCGAATGATCTACCTTACGGCTTGATGGAAATGCGCATCTAACACCCAATTCTATTCAAGCTTGGCGTTGTGGGCTATTTACCATCTGCTTTGGATGAAATGAGCATCTTACGATAATGTTATGGAGTGAAGTGGACTGGAATAGGAATAGAGAGCGACGTTGACGTTCATGCTTTCCTTTACAATGCTTTGCCACAGTGGCGTTTGGCCGTACGATCTGAGTTGCAGGGCGATTGGACAGCGGATGTTTTCAAGATACTACCTACTACTTACAATAACTTTTATACACGAACACGGCTATATGCCGCCATGACGAAACAAATATTTCAAATTAAAGCTACATACATGTATTGTAACCTTCTTGTGGCGGACTTGTTCTATTCTGCACTATACTGAGTATTTGTAGTATATCTTGAGCTATATCTCAAGCAGCTGCTTCTCTGCCCTTGTCTTTTTTCTTCTTCTTCGACCTTTCCGTCACAGGGGAACTGGTATTTGTGCCTGAGGCAGATTTCTTGGACGATTCTTTCGATTTCGTTTTCAAGGTCTGTGCATCATTCACAAGTGCAGTAGTGGTACTATCAGATTCTTTGGTGTTCTTGTTCTTGTTCTTGTTCTTGGTCTTGGTCTTGGTCTTCTTGCTCGATGTCGATGTTGATGGTACTCCAGCGGCTTTTGGCTTCGTCTTCTCGACTTCCGAATCCTCGGACAGGTCGTGGATTGGCTTTGCTTCTGTCATAGTCGTGTCTGCATCTCCGTTCGTCGTGGTGGTGGTGTCTCGTACGTGGTTGATTGGATGGAGTTTGTCTATAGGCACGCCGTAGGGAATATTCCGCGCTTTCAGGTTTTGCGGTTGCTGGCGCGGTGGGTTCTTGTAGCCTGTTTGTGTTGCGAAGAATATTGGGCTGTTGTTGTTGGAGGGATCGTTCTCGTTGTTGGCTGCTGTGGTGGCGGTAGTAGTGGATTGAGTACTTCGAGATTTTGTGGCGAGTTCTTGGATATCAAAGGCTTTGGTGACAGACGTGTTGAGGGGTGCGTATTCTGCGGTTGTAGTGTTTGGGATGAGGACTGTGGTGCCGTCTAGATTTGCGGTGTTTAGAGAGTAGTTCGTGCCTTTGTGCTCGAGGATTGAGATGTTTTGGGAGGCGGACTGGAGGTCTAGGGATTGGATTTTGGAGATTGGGAGGGTGGCTGGCGCTGTGATGTGCCATATCTGTTTGCCGTCTAGTTGGTTGAAGATGGTTGAGGTTCTGGCTAGTGGCGCCGATGGGGTGGGGGGTACTTCGGCGTAGCCTTGGGGTGGGGCGTATGTCGAAGCTTCGATTCTTCTTACTTTCTCGCTGCTGCTTGGGGATGGTCAATGGTTGTTGTCGGTTGCAAACATTTTTGGCACATACCTGGTTTTTGAACGCTTTGCTGGTGGCTCGGGTACTTTACTTGAGATGTCGTTTGCTTTCCTCTTTGGATTCACACTAGATGTAGAGCTGGACTTGGAATCTGTTGAGCTATTTGAGCTAGAACTGCTGTCGCTCTCGGCACCAGATAGACCATCGGACTTGTCAATTTCATTGTCCGAATCATTGTCGGCTTGCGGGAGGTCTGGTTTAGTTGTTCCGTTTGTAGTTGGCTTGGAGACAATTTCATCCGCTGAGCTCGCGGATTCGTCCTCGCTCGAGTCTCGGACACGCTCATCGCTGAGTAGTCTTGAAGGCATGCTAGATGGGCCAACTCAATTTTATCGTGGCCGCTTTATGTTGAGATACCAATTTTGTACACCAATTTGACATCCAGCATTCAAGAATAGTGCGGCAGTGAAGACATGAATTGATCGTCTCAAAATTTTGGTCGTGTCTGGTCGGTTAAACTTTCGGCTGAGTCATCATGCACCAGACAAAAATCCAGTCTTTCTACTTTGGGGTTAGTCCCGCAAGGCTTCTCATTTCTGACAACTCTTCCTTCAAGCCTTCTACTTCCACCTCTTCGATGTCATCAGGTAAGTCTCGAAAAGAGGTTCCGAATTTGCCAATCTGACTTCAATAGCTGTACGCGTGAGTGCGGTTGCGAAAAGACGCAGGCTCAACAATGGCACGTCCACTCCGGGCGTCGAGGTTGTTGAGTCTGCTGTCACGACAACGACACAAGTGTCTTCGAAGGGAACTGACATTACCACGCACAAGACAACGATAAAAACCATTGACAAGGCCCCCGAACAGGTTGATCCAGTAGACGACATTGCCGCACCCAATGGAAACACATTCGAACCGCTAGTCCAGGCTAAGATCGTCAAGTTCAGTGGTATTCGTGAAATCGAACAGATCAATAGCCATGCATTAAAGGTTCGACTCTCGAAAGGTCAAGTATGTGTTTGGTCCCAGATGGGTGACCTCAATGCTGACAAGTGACAGAGATGTGTGGTACGTGGTATCACCAAGATCTGGATCAGGCAAGGATCTGTATCCGTCTACGGCGCGCTATTACACGAGTCTCCGCAGGTTTACACCATCTTTGCTTCTATTGCTGAGAGTCTTCCCGAGATACTGGCTCAAACCAAAATTGCAGAGTTCCAGCTCGAATGTATTCCATCAGCTAACTCCAGCTTCCCCAGCACATTAAATGTGCCTGGGAAGCTTGGTAGAGCAGCCCGAAGTTCACAGATGACCTTTCGAGTTGTCGAAGCAGATCGTGAAGACATTGAAGGCTCTTTGGATTCTCGCACGAGTACTATGGATGAACAGATTCATAGTATCTTTTTAAAAGCAACGAATTCATTTCAAATATCTCGGCAGCCTATGGGTGACGAGAATACACAGGACAAGGAAGTTGTGCGACCGAGGATATTGGTGTTAGGGAATCGTTCTGGCTCCACCTCCAAAGCTTGCATTGGTATTATCAACCGACTATTGACCGAGAAACACCAAGGCCAAACCAATGATCAGGTTGCGCTACTCGATTTAGATCACATCTCGCCCATGTTTGCATGCCCAGGCACTGCAAGCCTGGCACTGATCAAAGCGCCAATCTTAGGTCCTTCGTATACTTCCCCTTTGCACATCAATTCAAGCGCAACGAACAGACTAATTTGCAGCTACTATGTGGGAAATGTCGAGAGCACTACCAAACCTTACCATACAACCTTTGTCGAGAGCCTTCTGAAAAAGAATATCGAAAATATGCCCCTGGTCATCAGAGTTGGCGCTCGGTTTGGCGCACTTTCAGCGCAACAAATCGTGAGCTTCACAACGACGATAAAGCCATCGTTGAACATTTGTATCGCCTCCTCAAGATCGTCTGAGTTATATGAGATTGGCAAGACGATTGCTGAACAGTCCAGTGGCGTATTTTCACGACTTGTCCTGCGGACAACTCGCTCGATGCCCACTATGGATGTCCACCGGATGTCTCTACAATCTCACTTCAGACATGTTGACGTTTTAGGCAGGGGGCTACAATGGTTGCCAAAGACAGGTCCTACAATCACTTCGAGAAGTCTGAGCCTGCCTGTAGGTCCAAATGCACATGGGCTGAGATTCCTTGTCGTTCATGGTGGAGTCCTTCGTTACGAAGACATTGGCGAGACCTTGCAGAATGCACTGGTAACCATTGTTGCTTCCTACAGTCGGGAGCATACGGAGCTCTTACGTGATTCACAAACCCTAAATGTCGATCCAGTGTCGCAAACTATACACGGTGGACCACCATCTTTTGCAATCGAGCTTCGACAACTTGGAGAGGATGCAGTCTTTCTGCAGCACGTCGGCCTGGCATACGTGGACTCCTTGAACGAATCCACGGGTTCAATCACGCTAATAACTACTGTTAGTCAAGATGAAGTGCAGCGATATTTGGAAACCGATTATGAGCTCGGCTTGGTCCTGGAGAAGCCAAGCGCTGACGGAAGATTTGCTCCTCGGCTTCTGTTTGATTGACAGCGCAGCGAGGCTGGGACAGGGTCTATGAAGTTACGGTTACTTGACTGATTTAGTGTCTACCGCCATTCGCGCTGCACGACGCTAAGGTGATCCAGCTTAGTTAGAACTCTGAAAACAAGACACACGAAAACAAGGCATGCCATCAGGCAATTCCAGGAGATCTTTCACTCTATTCAAACGGTACGACGTAGCATGATGGAAGAATGTTCTTTGTAGAGCAGTAGTCAATAGGTAGGATAGAATCTTGAAGCTGCTGTTGGAGGATGGTGTAGAGCTAAGAGTGGCAGGTACAATTGGCGTGACTGCACTAAAATTTACAAGAGAGCGAGATTAAAAGATTACACTAATACGTTATAGGAAGTTGATTAAAAAGGAAGCTTGAGCAATGTGGGAAGCCCAGGTTCGGACACATACCGGTCATGCCGAAGATCAAACGACAAACCGATCCAGCAGTACATGTAGTATAGCACAAAGTGGCTATAACACCTTGAGACGTCTCAGTCTGATTCAAGCTGAAAAATTTCCGACTTGCAACGTTCGCCACAAGCGTACTATTAAATACTATTCTGTAACGAATCGAGCAGCATAGGTGGAAAGCACCACGTGCCAGTGACGATCAGTGGCATCATTTTCGGGCATAAAAAGCTTGATTGATGAGCTTATACCAGTCAAGCACTGAATCGAAAAGCTTGGCTCATGAGCTTGTGTCTGATCGAGCGCTAAATCGGGTCGGGGCATGTGGTACCCTGCATATGTCCACTCTGGAGGGTGTGTTCTTCTCTTAGGTCCAATGGTGTGCTACTGCGCACCCTCGTGCCTGTCAGCACAGAGTTCTGATGGCGTGAACACTATCAGTGTGGGTGACATTGGCCTATGCTATATAGTGGGCGAACATTCGCTGAGCTGCTCGCGGTCTTTGCGCAGGTCCAGAGAGCAGGACGAATACACTTGCGAATCTTCCATCCTTGACATTTGTCAATCTCCACTTCATCATGGCGTTTGACGACGTCTTGCACCCTGGCGCTGTTCAGCCTGCCATGGAGAAGAACGGTACTGCCGATCTTGTATCGGACACTCCAGTCGAAGCCACCGACAAGACTTGGTGGCAGCGTCGTGCCCCAGTCATTGCTTGTGGCTCTGGTCTCTTCTCCGATGGCTACCTCAACGGTGTTATCGGTTCGGTCAATACTATCCTGAGGAGGCTATACAAGACAGAATACGCCACGAGTAATGCTCAGAGCAACATCACTTCCCTTGTCTTTGTCGGAGAAGTCGTTGGCATTATTATCTTTGGTTACACCTCCGACCGCTTCTCTCGGAAATGGTCTATCTTCGCCTCTACCATTATTGTGGTACGTACCATTGGTATCGACTTCAATGGCTGTCGACTGACATGTGCACCAGTTCCTCTTCGCCGCCCTGGCTGCTGGGTCTTATGGTGCAGGTGGTACCGTTCACGGTCTGCTTTCTGCTCTTGCCGCGTATCGTTTCCTCCTCGGTATCGGTATCGGTGGTGAATACCCTGCTGGGTCTGTGGGTTGCTCAGAGAGTACCGGTGAATTGAAGGCTGGCACACGTAACAGGTGGTTCATCTGGTTCACTAACCTCGCCATTGATGTTGGTTTCGTTGTTGCCGCTTTCGTCCCCATGGTTGTGGTAAGTCATTCGATATCTGCTATCGAACAAACGCTGACATCTCTAGGTGCTTGCCACCGGTGACAATCACCTTCGTGCAGCATGGCGTATCATGCTCGGTATCGGCTGTATCCCTCCTCTATCACTTTTCTACATGCGATACAAACTTCAAGAGCCGGAAGCCTTCAAGAGAAACACGATGGCAAAGTGCAAGACTCCTTGGTCACTTATCTTCAAGAAATACTGGTTCCGCTTGTTGATCGTTTCCACCATCTGGTTCATCTACGATTACTCATCATACGCATTCGGCACCTACTCAGCTCCTAGCGTGGACAACGTTATCGGTGCTGATGCTCCTCTATGGAAGACTTTTGGCTGGAACACCGTCATCAATCTCTTCTACCTTCCTGGTGCCTTCATTGGGTCTTTTGTCTCAGACAGGATTGGACCAAGAAAAGCACTGGCATACGGAGTTAGTGCTCAGGCTATTGTCGGCTTCATCATGGCCGGCTGCTACGCGGATCTTGCAAAGCCCAAGAACATCGGCGGCTTCTGTGTTGTCTACGGCATCTTTTTGTCTCTCGGAGAACTCGGACCCGGTGACAACATTGGCTTGATCGCTTCCAAGACTTCTGCAACTGCCATTCGTGGTCGTTACTACGCGTTCGCAGCCGCTGCTGGCAAGGTCGGTGCCTTCATCGGTAACTATCTCTACCCCATTCTGGTCAATGATGCCGGCAGCAACGTGATCGAGGGAAACCAGTTTCCCTTCTGGGTGGCCTCATCTCTCTGCATCGTTAGCGCCTTTCTTGCATTCTTCTGTCTTCCTGAGATTGGACAAGATACTATCGATCATGAAGATGCTGCTTTCAAGAATTATCTCCTGGAGCACCATTGGGACATTTCTCGTATGGGTTTGGCTGGCTCTGCTGCCCCAATGGCTTCTGACGAAGAGAGTTCCAAGGTTGGTGGATACGAAACCAAGAGTTGATGATGTCTTATTTGTCGTCTCCTAGCGAAGCAGATACATTGTGTCTGAAAAATACCTAGAATGTCTGCAGTACATTCCTACTGTGCGTATGCCTCAGGGTGGGTCTCAGATATCTCCGCACTCATAAACCACTAACGTTCTTCCAATTTTGTTATTTTCAGTCGACATCTACACCGCATATAACACACGGAGTGAGAAGTGCTGTTCTCATTCAAAATGGCCTCTCACTTTCCGCATAAGTGCCCAATTATCCGAGACCCACTCCAAGCCCATAAAAACAGTGCAAACTTCGTGAACGATTAGCTGCAAGCAGTTTAGCGGTGCTAATACGAAGTACTTTTGGTACTGTACAGTAACGTCTAGACCTTCCGCCTTCGAGGTCCTGATCCCGCATCGATCTGCGTATCTCGTTACAGACGCTTGTCTTCGAGTACTCACGAATCTTCATTGGTGCCCATCATACACACAACTATTTTTGGCATTAAGTTCAATCTGAGTCGCGAGGATGGTGGCCCAACTGCGCGGCGGACAATGTCTGCTTTTGGAAAACACCACGAGAGGTGGAGTGAGGACATTAGTACGCCTGACTAATACATGTAGTGCTTACTATGGAAAGTCAACGTGAACCAAAAAACAATTGCAGTGATGGTTCTCCAGGATTTGGGTCGCCGATCCTGCTTCAGCTTCGCACGTTACTCATGCAATTGAACGGCGATGACAACAACAACATAAGCAAGATCCAACTGCCATGTTAACCAGCAGACAACGTTGCTCTTCTCGAATTCGATGCCTCTTAGGTTGGTCTTCCAGGTCACTGTCACGTAGTTGCATCTCAGCATGCTACACCTGTCCTTGCAAGCGACCATTCTGGTGTTTGCTTCCATCGTCTTGACAATTCTTCTACCAAAGGTATATTCGACCCAGGAGAAGCCCAGGTCGGCTCCATATCAAGCTGATGCTAATCAAACCCGCTCCAGATTATCCAAAATCGTTATTTGTCACCCCTTAACAAGATCCCTGGACCATGGCTTGCCAGTATTACAGGTCAATGGTTGATCTTAATCGATATGGCTGGGCACCGGACATCAACCATTGACAAACTTCACAAACAGCATGGCCCAGTGGTTCGAATTGGTCCAAAGGAAGTTTCCTTCTCCAACTCTGAAGTCGTCAAGGAAATCTATGGCCAACAGACACAATACCTCAAGGCGGCAGTGTACGACAATCTGAGCATGAAACCGGTAGGCATCTTCGGGATGAGAGATCGAGCCCAGCATGCTCAACGTCGAAGACTGCTCAGTCATGCTTTCTCGCAAACGGCACTGAATGATACTGAGCCGACTATTGATAACCTTCTCAAGAAGCTTATGAGTCGTATTAGCAGGTCATTTGGCAGGCCAACAGATATGCTTTTGGAGTTTCGCCTGCTGTCTCTCGACACTGTCGGAGCTCTATTCCTTGGCCAATCACTTGAAGCGCTCGACAACAAAGACCCTCCGCCTTTCCTGGAGTGGATGGATAATCTCTTCATTAGCATGGGCATTCAAGGCACGTTTCCACTACTACATGCTTTGCTGACAGTTCTACCCTTCGAGAAAACCCAAGCGCTCGCAACTGCAGCCGACAAGATCAATTCGTACGGCGAGATGAGGTTCAACCAATATATCAAAGAAAACGGCCGGCAACCGAGACGACGAGATCTTCTTACGAAAATCATCAGCGTTGAACTTGAGACCGGGGAAAGCCCTTTGACTGATGAACAAACACATTGCGAGGTTGGTGGTTTGATCTTTGCTGGCACAGGTAAGGCGTATCCAACAATCCACATATCTCATAAGACTACAGACTAAAAACGACAGACACAACAAGCACGACTTTAACCTACCTGTTCTGGGAACTAGCCAAACATCCCGAATGGCAAGACAGGCTTCGACAAGAGCTTCAAACTCATCTAGTCAACATAAACCCAGACACGCCTCCCCAGTTCAAAGACATAATCGAGCTACCAATCTTAGACGCGATCATGAACGAAAGTCTGCGACTCCACCCCGCCGCCCCAGCAAGTCTCCAACGAAGCACTCCCTCTGGCGGCCGCGAAATCTCCGGTTACTTTATTCCCGAAGGCGTAAGTCACCCACCACCACCACCAATCCCATCCTCATCTCCAACCGTCCGCATATATAAACTAACGACCATCCCCAAAACAGACAACAGTCTCAATGCAAAGCTTCACCACCCACCGCAACCCAACAGCCTTCCCAAACCCTCACACCTGGAACCCAGACCGATGGCTCACACTCAGCACCACTAGTAACGCCAAATCCAGTGGTAGTGGTGCTGCTGACGCCGAATTAGCAAAAGAGCTGTTCATGCCCTTCTCCAAAGGTCCCCGCGCCTGTCTAGGCAAGAACATGGCAATCATGGAACTCAAGAAAACTACCGCCACTCTCATAACGCAAACTCGAGTCAAGGTAGCACCATCCACGACGGATGCAAACATGGCCATGATAGACCATTTTTTGGCTATTCCGAAGGGCGGCAAGTGTGAACTGATTTTCGAAAAGATTTGATATGGTTAGCTTCAATCAAAAATGCATCTATTATGCCTGCAGCGGTTTGTACTTCCTGACTTGAGCAACTTCACAAATATATCCCAGACATAGTACAATGAACTTTCACACTTCCACATCTCTTCCCCTCCCCATAAATCATCTTCTATCCTTCCTTGAAATCTCAGCCTCGTACCTATGCACAGAAAAAAAATGCAACACAACCAAACCAATCCACGCCACCACATTCTGTACTCGTTTCTTCTTCCAAACCACACCCATCCACTACAATCCAGCCCACCTATCCTCGCACTCGACACTGCGCCCAAACCCACAAATTCTACTCCTCCCCATTCCAAAAGATCCCTAAAACCACATATCAAAGTCCCAGCCACTCCACCCCTAAATAACAAGAAGGGGTATGATACACCCTCATCATCAAGTAAGGTACATAGAGCATAGTACTGCGTAATACATGGCTGAACTATTCAGATCAGAGGTATCACCGAAGGGAAGGTAAGGGCATATACATATATTGTAGGCTTAGTATGAATGGACTCAGATTTAAGATTCAAGTTGTTGATGCAAAGGTTGTCTCTAGGATCGCGATGGTATATGTATGCATGCTGGGCTATTCGTGGATGGGGCTGATACTGATAATAACATATATGTAGTGGAAACTAGGCCCACATATGTGTATCACGAACATGTTTAACATGGTATCATAATTCTAATTGTGGTGACTATGTAACCACCGTTGAGAGGAGCTGCTCGATGTCCACAAAGTCGTGGCAAGCCTTGTGATCAATGTGCACGTGACATTGTTTGAAAAAGCAACGTCATGCCTGCTAAGCAGAGACATTGCTGTACTCCGAACGAGTAAAGGTACAACTTTGTTCTCTGTATGAATATCACGAAATCCCTGCATCTCTATCATATGCGCCGTGCACCTTGCTAATTCAACACCCGTGACCCTCCATGTCGTAAACATCGTTCAGCACATCTGTGTCTAGTCGTCCATCGCTCGTATTCGATGATGCCAAAAGGATAGAGAGAATCTTTGCCCGACTAGCACGAGTCTTTCTCGGTTTTTGACGCCTCATCCTGAGCTTTTCCTTTGTCCTCATTCTTGGTCTCGGCTTCCAAGACAGAGCTCCTAGATATAGCTGCCGATTCAGTATCTACATGTGGAACAGGCGCAGAGACAGTAGCTGCTGCTGCACTTGAAGGAAGGTGAGCAGTAGCTGCCGAAGCCGGGATCGAGGTTGGAGTCTGAATAGGAGCAGAAGGAGTCAAGTTTGAGCCACCCGCTATGGCAACACCAGTACCCGATACAGAATTTGTGGAAGGAATCATGCTAGTATTGGCGGCAGGTGGTACGATAAGGTTCGTAATAGGTGCAGGAATAACGGTATCAACGTTAGATATCGATTCGGCAACTGACTTGGAACCGCTCATCGGTGGCATACCATTTGGCTGAGCAGAAGCCTGACTTGTGGTTGGAATTGGTGTAAGTGCTTGAGGCGTTGCAGAAGAGGGCTGACTGCCGCTGGAGGGTTGTGGATGGCCATGCACTGGTGCAGTAGAAGGAGTTGTAGTGTGCGTCGTAGATTGTTGCTGTGGAATAGAGGACGCTTGTGAAGTGGTAACGCCTTGATTTGTAGCAGGAATGGCACTTGCTGATGCAGTGGCAGTTGTGGAAGCTACAGCAGGTGAGTCAGTCCTCGTCCTGAAGCTCTCAAAGACAGGATTTTTGTATCTTTGCACAAAGTCAGAAATGTGTTTCATGATAGTTCGTTCCTCATTGGTCTCGCCGCCTTCCAGTTTTGAACCTGGATGGCCATGGAGACAACGATCCTTAGCCGACGCGAAGATTTTCCGCCATTTTTCTTGGAAGCTGGCCTCTTGACTGAGTTGTGACATCATCGACGCTTCGAACCGATTAATGACGGCCAGACCTTCAAAGGTCACAGGACACCATTTAGGTGCTGTCTGGTTAAACGTGCCTGGAGGTGGCTGATGAGCCTGAGGATTAGACGGTAGTCCTTGTGTTGGCCGCTGCCCGTTGGCCTGAGGTGGACCCATGTGGCCGTTCGCTGGTGCACCCGAGGGGCCTAATTGGCCTCCGTTCTGCTGAGGCTGCCATGGTCCTTGATTAACAAAACCACTGCGTCCCTGATCTTGCTGTGGTGCTGGGCCACTATTAGGTTGCCAAGTGAGCTGCTGGCCCGAACCAGGAGGAAAACCAGGCCTTTGTGGTGTTGGCCGTGGCTTGGGTGCTGGAGGCGCATTCGATCGTTTGTTCTTCTGTGCTTGATATTCTTCCATAGCATTCGGTTTCGGCAGCCACGTAAACCCCTTTCCTTCTTTTCGACCTCGTTCAAACAATTTTCCAACTTCTTGGTTCAGGTTGTGTCTGACACTGCTGGTCCAACCATCAGAATCAACGACATATTTGAAATACGGCCATCTTGACTGCATTTGTTTGTAAATTTGTCGAAGGGTAATTTCTCCAGTCTCCTGCAACACCATATACAGCAACACAGCATAATTGTGTGGAGGCCGGGCGAGATCCTCTGGAGTACATTCCTCCAATGGTTTATATGGTGGTGACACCGACTTCGTTCTTGCTCTCTTGGGCGCCGGCTGTGGCACAGGGGTTTCTGCTGCAGGGGTCTCTTCTTCACCCTCAATAGATGGCAGAACGTCCTCTTCTCCATCTTCCCTCTTTCTCTTTGTGTATTTCCGCTTTTCCTGCTTTGGCACGTCTGTGAGAGGCTCTGGTTTTGGGAGCTGAGTTTTTGAAGGTTTCCTTTGCAAGACTGGCGGTGTAGTTTCGCCATTGACAGCACGAGCCTTTGCTTCCTTCTCCGCTCTTTCCCGTTCTTTCATTTCTCTCTGTGACATTATGCCGTTCTTAGGAGGTCGACCAGGCCCTCTACGTTTGGCTTCTCCATTCTGTATCGTGGCTTGTGCGTTTGCCGCTTCGCCGTTGGTGTTCAGTTTGAGCTTCAATTTGAGCGGAGTGCCGCTCTCCATGCCGTCTGCAATGTCGTTTGAGGCCATTTCTATGCCGTCTTCACTTAGGATCTCGCTGTCTTCGTCTGCAGCAGAATTGTCATTTTGCACATTGGGCAGACGGAAAGTGAACTGTACAGCAGAGATCTGTATTGTAGCACCAGAATACAGCCGTAGTGATTCGCCTCTTCCATACCACTGTTTCTCAAGGAAAGCACCGTTTCTCCCAAGGATGTCCATATAGAAAGCGGAATCATCGTATGACCAGTATACCTTGACATGTCGGCGAGAAATGGCTTTGAGAGCATCAAGTTCTGATTGAACAGACTGATCAGGTTGCAGAGTGCTATGGATAGGAATCAACGGGCAGCTATGAGGGTCTGGCATGTGATCAGCAGTGACTGGTGCTGGCTGTTCATCTTCCACAATGTCATCCTCCGGTACTGGTAGAGCTGATGTTGACTGATAAAAAGCGCTATTTTGATAGTCATACGGCGCCAGCTGAGGTTTGTGTAAAACTTCTAGCGGCCGGACGACAGAGGTATCCGATGGCTGTGAGTCCTGAGACTTGCCAGCTTGGCCATTGCCGTTCCCACCATAAGTTTCAGTTGGTCTGTCATCAACTCCAGCAAATCCGCCAGCCTCACTAACAACACTGCCTTGAACCTGGCTCTCAGCCGTTTTGAGCTGATGCGAGCGTTGCGAGGCTTTGCCGCTGGAACTTTTCGGCTGGGTCTGAGCATGTTCGGCGGCTTCTTT
>Ga0181460_10008_pt1 | contig 21586 bp, 17 predicted proteins | sample InSIn3SAF170_FD_119808 | JGI IMG/M metagenome (GOLD analysis project Ga0181460, IMG submission 119808) | Clean room microbial communities from NASA Spacecraft Assembly Facility at Jet Propulsion Laboratory, Pasadena, California, USA -... ... | reverse complement strand
GCGCGCATCATCTCAGGTGTCAGGACTCTGTCGTTGAAGTAGGAAATCATGGAGGACATTGCAAGTCGGGTACGCAGCATCTGTGGTACTGATGCAGCAGTTGCAGCGGTTGCAGCATCAATCGTATGACCCGCACTGGTATGAGGCTCGGTAGGTGACGCAATGATGGGTTTATCAGTCAGCTGCTGCACTGCAGTATTTGTTCGTTTCGTCTTTGGGGGACTGGCGTCATCATCTTCGTCCTCAGATCCGTGCGGAGTGTTCGGTGTCAGCTTTCTGTAATCGTCACTCTTTCTGCTCAGGACACCCCGGTTGGTCTTGCGCATCTTGCGATCCTTGATCAGAGACATCTGCTCGTCTGTCATCCAATTTCCGATGTTCATGTCGAGAGCCGGGTAGATGAGGACGGCACCCTCAGGTATAGGGAGGGAGGTTTCGCCTTGCCAGCGACGAGTTGCAGTGCTACCAGACTGCAGGATCATGAGGATCAAGCCTACAGCCAGGTTGCCGCCCGCGCTGTCTCCACTGACAACTATCTTGGGCATGGTCTCCCCAGAGAGGCCGATGCATTGTCCTTTGGTCGCAATTAGAGTATGATATGTGTCGTAGCACTCGTTCAGCGCATAAGGGTAGGGGTGTTCGGGAGCTTTCTTGTAGTCCAAGGCTAACACGGGCAAGCCTGTCCTTGCTCCCCATGCTAGCAATTTATCATCATGGGCCCTAGGATCCATGGCGACGAAGCCACCACCCGGGATGTCGAGCACGATCTTGTCGTGGTTCTTCAGGTCGCTGATAGGACCATCAAAGTATAACCAGGCTTGGATGGGCTCATCATAGCTGCTTTGCCTGGGCCTGGGTATGCGAATAGCACGCGGCGGGTAACGCATAAGTTTGGGCCGCATCAGCTTGCCGAAGAAATTGATGTATGGTGTGTTGGGCTTGTTCCAGCTCACTCTCAAGTGTTCCAAGGTCAAGCCAGCTCGAATCTTGCGTACTTTCTCGTCTGCCTGCTCGGCACAAATGAGATAGTACACCGAGAAGACAAGACTCGCTATATCTTTCAGCCATACAGGGCGTAGGTTCATAGCCGTCCAGAAGCCTGCATCCAACGCTGTTGTCACCCATGTTGCTCGAAAGTACGATCTTGTGTAGAGGTTGGCCAGCGGTTCTGGGCACTCGAGGCCCACTAGTTTGCTGAAGTTGCGTGTGATGTATAGGTATATGAGCGTCAAGACAACGGTATGCCAGGCCGTCAAACGTGAGGACAGTAGTTTAGAGATGCGACGTAGGTATGGTGGGCCATGCGAGTTGCCGCTGCGGTGAATCTTGTCAGCAATATATTCGAGCTTCGGAACGTGAGGGCATACTTGTAAAGATAATAGGACCAGAATGAAACAACAGCAAAGACTTGGTACTTGCGAAATCTGACCGAAGGCCTACCAAGGACGTGGTCTAAACAAAGGTCGCTTAGCGGCCGCGTGCAGTAGAGAGCATCCGCAACAGGGATGTCTTACCTATCATGATGCAGATTGTTCCACAGACATGCAGACAGTAAGAAATGCAGGAAGCCTATGAAGAAAATTCCAAATCCCAAGAGTCTGTCATCGACAGAAAAAGCAGGCGGTATTTGCGGTGTTTATCCAAACAAAGAGAGAAAGGAGCACAATGTCAAAAACAAGTCTTCATAACAATGGCAAGGAAAAGGAGTTTACACAGGGAGCAGAACACGATATAGGGCCAGCCGTGGCCGCATGTGAAAGAGAAATTGGCATAGAAAAAGCCGTCATGCTCTTTCCTAGTGCTGTTGGAAATGTCGATAATTGGCATGTCATGAGGTCTAAACGTCTTCATGCCTTTGCATGTGAAAGTGATGGCGCGGCGCGTTCGCTCTTTCCCGAGGCCGGACCTCCAGATTTCCGGGGAATCATGTGGGGATCCTTCTTTTTCTTCTTCCTTTGTTGTGCCTCATGTCTAGCCGTTCTTTGTCGTCGTAATTGTGCATTGACGACAAGCAGCTGACCGTGAGATTATATGTCTTGACAGGATATTGTCATACAAGTGTTGTATAGTGTGCTGTTGGTCGACTCGTGATTCGTGATGCCTTGACCATCTTTAGTCTAAGCCACACTTATATCATCATGGTATCTACGCACGTGGCTATAGATCCGGGCAGCTATGAGTTGATACATCAGCTCGCATCGTTGGCTACCAGTCTCTCATGTTGCTTTCGTGTGCTTCTAACAATGTGCAAAAGTGCTTCACACCGAGAACCTTGCCTGACCAACCGAGAATCTTGCCGGATCAATCAGACATGGACACAGGATGTTGATCTTGCCTCGTAAGAGACGTATGTTGCAGTCGCTACACAACAAAATGATTGCAAAGCAGTCAGAAAGAAAAAGAGAAGGATCAAGGAGATAAATGTGGGAAATTCGTTTATGATACACGCATCCAAGCCTCCAGCGCCAGAGCATTCGTCCGACCAGCATAACGCGAAAGAATATCCAAAGCAGAAAAACGGTTGAAACTAGAGCCGAGAGAGAGGACGCTGAAAGTACAAGAATGGAAACGTCGTTTAGTTCTTGGGAGGGTACTTCTTGAAGAGGAACCTGGAAAGTAAAGGTCAGCGTCTATCTCTAGGTTCAATGTTACGAGATGGCACATACTTGCTGGCGTAGTAGTCACCGAGAGCGAAGACACCGACAACACCAGCCCAAGCGCCTGCGACCTTCCAGGTGAGCTCGCCGGCGGCGTACTTTCTGTATGCGCCGAAACCAAGGAGACCACCAAGAGCGACGACGGCGACGGTGTTACCGAGAATAACGGGGTTGTCGCTGTTGGCCTTGGCCTTCTCTGCGGCCTTTTGTGCCTTTTGCTTGACCTTCTCTTCGGCCTCCTTAGCCTGCTGGGCCTTCTCACGGGCCTCGGACTCAAGGCGCTCGCGCTCGGCCTGGGTCTCGGTCTGGATCTCTTGTGACTGGAAGTCGGAGGGGACGGAGGAGATGTGAGGGCTGTCGACGTCGATGAGCTCGTGGACCTCGTCGTCGGTGTGTTGGATCTCAGGAACAGCGTGTGCGCGCCTAAGTATATTATCAATATCGACCTGCTGCTGCCGTATCTTTGGCAAGACTTACTTCTGTGAACGAATTAGCAGACGGACAATGAACGGGTCAAGTAGCAGCACGTACCTCCTCCTCGGACTGTTGAGGTCCACTGGCAGCGACAGATGCGTAAGACATGGTAGCGGGAGCTTCGGGTGAGGGTACCTCGGTAGCGGTGTCTGGTTCTTGAAAGGGAGCGGGCTCTGAAGTGGTGACTGGCTCTTCGTTGGAGGCAGCAGGAGTGGGTTCTGAGGCGGGTATGGGTGCAGTAGAAGTGTTGATTTGGGGTTCTGGTGTAGATGCAACAGGAACAGGAGCGGCGTCACTGTTTGGTCGCTGGAGGAACTCGAGACTCATGATGATTGGTTTTGCTGAACCTACCTAATACCATCACATGCTGCTGATGCAGCCCTGTTTTCTGTTTCCTTGGCATTTCCTCTTCGGAATCGTAGTTGTGACGTAGCTACCGGTTTTATCGCGTGCTTGCGAGCCATCCGAACTCTCGTCGATCGTCAAGGTTAGAGATGCTGTTGATGAATATACAAAATTTGATTTATATCTAGAGAAGTGGTGATGCATTCGCTTTTCCAGGCTAATAGTGCGCCTGATATTCTACATGCCTAATAGAGTTACATGCCCCAATGCGTAATGTACAAGGTATATGCGGGCAAAACTGGCTTATTTGGCGCCCTTGCTTTCTTGTCCGGTAGCGTCGTGTGCGGCCTTGGGAACCAGGCTGTCAGACTCGCTCATCAGATCGTGGTCGCGCTTGACCTGCTCGGTTGCGGCGTTGGAACGGTCTCTCTTTGCTTGAATGGTCTCCGGGTGGTCAGGTTCGCTGTCGGCGACCTTCTCGGCCTGGGGGTTGGCCTCGGGCTGTCTAGGCTGGCTAGATTGGCCAGCAGCATCTTGCTCTCTGGCTTCGACCTCGACGTCGTCCTCAAGCTCTGCGCCGTAGACGTCGGGGTGCTCGCGGAAGCAGTTCTGCATGTCCCTGCGCGATGTGGTTAGATCCAATCTTTGTGTTCGGTGTCAATAATCGAACATACTTGAACTTCTCGATGCAGTCCATGCCCTTGGGTTCTTCCTTGGAGAAGACAAAGCAGCTGAAAGCCTCTCTGAACTGCTCGCCGCAAGGACCGTAAGCCATACCGCCAAGGCATGGGCAGTCCCAGTTGATCTCGCCAGTCTCCTCGTTGAATGCACCCTGCTGGCCAGCCTCCTCTTCCAGATCTTGCGGCGATCCAGGAACAGCACCGTCTTCGGGCTCCGGTACGGGGGCGTTTGTGGTGGCTTCACGGGCCTTGTGTGCGGCGTCGGTAGTAGCAGCGGCAACCTTCCTGGCATCGGCGTCTGCGTCGGCCTTGGCCTGAGCCTGGACGGCTTGACGTTTCGCTGTTACAGCATCGAGTGTGGGAAGAGTCTCGGACTCTATCTGTGTCTCCGGGGGAGCGTGTCTGACATCTGCATGGCGTCAGTTCCGATGGTCGCGCGGCTTCGCACGAGATGGGCTTACAAGAGGGCTCCTCGGCGAAGGCATTGCTAGTGTTGTAGTAGTAGACCAGAGCACCGGCCAAGGTCCATCTCACGGCCGAGTTCTTCCAGCTTCGCGACTTCTCATGCGGAGGTGCTGTGCTTAGAAATCTCCGCGATGGGGCGCTGGTGCGCGAGGCCTGCGCGACGGCGCGTCTGACTACTGGGCGAAACATTGCGATGGTGAGAATCCAGAGGGAACCGAGAACAAAGGGAAGTCCGAGCAAGTGGATTGGTAGTGACTGTCTTAGCAGAGGTGGGAACAATTAATCATCATTGCAAGATGGAAACGCCGCCATCGCCGACGGCGTCCAAGCGCAACCTTTAACCGATGCTCTCAAGACTCTAGAGTAAAGACACCACACCACATTCATGCCGTGCGACCTTCCCAACTTTCAAAACATCAACATGGTCGACAAACATCCGGATGTCTATCCTGCCGACTTTATCAAAGCTGGTAATGAATTGACCCATCTCGGCAAGGAACAATCTAAACCGGCTTTGATCATATTGAACCAACCGATAGCAGACACAAGGGTGTTGGGTCGCTTATGGAACCATACCAGCTACCGACTGTGTGCTGATGGTGGTGCAAATCAACTTTATGATCTCTTTGTTGAAAATGATCCATCGCAGCTCGACCAATATGTAAGACGACTCGCAACTTTCCCAGGCACCGTCTGATTCGTGATGGATTAATCCAGCTACCAAACATCATCCATGGCGACCTTGACTCTCTACGACAAGATGTCAGAGATCACTACAAGGGACGCGGCGTAGATGTCACAGAAGACCCAGACCAATACAGTACAGATTTTGGAAAGGCCATCAAACAAGTGCTGAGGGAGCAACCCTGGCAAAGAAACTTCCTGGTTCTCGGAACCATCGCTGGACGACTTGACCAGGGCATTGGTCTCCTATCAGAAATTTATCGAGAGCAGCATTCAAAGCAACATCCAAACATCAGGTTTTGGTTGTTCTCCGAATCAAGTATCTCCTTCACTCTTGCGCCTGGAACTACAACCATCCACACCCCGCTGGCGGAGAAGGTCATCACACCAAACATTGGTGTTTTACCCATATTCGGCCCTGCGCACATCTCTACGAGTGGGTTGGAGTGGGACGTCGACGAGTGGCACACGCAGATGGGCGGTCAGGTCAGCACCAGTAATCACATTGTGAAAGATCAAGTCACCATCTCGACGGATGTCGAAGTGCTCTTCACAGTTGAACGTCGGAAAAGTGTAGCAGGCTAGTAGCAATTTTACTATGCATTACGATATCTTGACCACCTAATACCTCGCAAAACTTGATCAGATGCGATCTCAGCACGATAGATATCGTTGAGTGAATGTGAAAGCGAAGTGAGAGTGGAGGGCTAAAAGGCAAAGAGTCTGTGTGGGGGCAAGGCCGCAGCGCCTCTTCATGGATATAAACAGCCGGTTTGACGCATGCGACGGATTGACATGACTGTTACACAGACCTAGGGCGATTCGAAGGAGCATGGTTGGAGCGCTCGTGCAAATGAGATGATGATTGATGGTTGTCGATGGGCGATCAAGCGCGGGGCCTCTGAGCGCAGAGGCCTTCTTTGCTTGAAGTTTGAAGCAAGCGAGCATCATCGTTTTCCCAGCCAAGGACAGCTCCTACTTGTAGCAAAGTTGCAACGAATAGAGAAGCATCCAAAAGGCTTCACCACCGGTATTGACAATAGACTGTGAGAAGCAGTCTCTTGGTATTGCTGTATTCAGGCCGGAAGAATAGCACATTGAGCGATTGTGCAGCTGCAAAGTGCCGCCTGCGTCGATCCGCCGTCGCTTCTGTTTTTCCATCCTCTCCACGCAGCACTCCGTTACACGACCTTTTTTCTCCTTCTACCCAGGTATGCTCGAGGCTGTCATGACAGTACCCAGACTTTGTCGCATCTGCTGACGTTTCAACTACCAGTTCTCAATCTGTCATCTTCTCCCTCCCTGACCTCGTAGTGTCGCTCATCTCCACATCCCGACATCATGTCCTGGAGTCCACAGCCTGAGCCTCTGGGCCAGCTGGCGCTGTTCCTCAAGGACTCGCTCAATCCTCGCGACAAGACTGCGCAAAAGAATGCCGAGCTGGTGAGCTTCCTGTCGCCCCGACCGTCGTCTCGCAGCCAGCGCTAACAGGTGTCCTTCAGGCTCTCAAAAATGCCGGCTCAAACCCAGACATCAACAACTACCTTGTCTACCTGTGTATCAGCCCCGAAGCACCTGCCGCCTTGTCAAGCGACGACTATTTTGTCTCAAGAAGTGCTGCTGCAGTCATGCTCAAGAACAACGTCAAGATCTCGTACAAGACCATGGCCGAATCGAACAAGGACTACCTCCGCTCGACGATACTTCAAGGACTGCAAGATCAGGACAAGCGCATCAGAAGCTACGCCGGAAATGTTGTTACCGAGATCGTGCGCCAGGGCGGCATCTTGGGCTGGCCTCAAGTGCTTGCTGAGCTGATCTCTTTGATCGAGAACCGCGACGCCAACATTGCATCACATATCCAGGACGGAGCCATGAGCGCATTACTCAAGATCTGTGAAGACAACAAAAAAGCCCTCAATCGACTCTACGAAGGACAACGCCCCTTGGATTTCCTGATCCCTAAGCTCATCGACTTCACCACCAGCTCAACACCACAGGTTCGCTCAAAAGCTCTGGGGACGCTGAACTTTTTCGTCGACGATCCGATGCCTCAGGCCATGCAAGACAATGTTGAAAAGTTCCTGGTTCAGCTCTTCACCCTGGCTCAGAACGACCAAGACGAAGAGGTCCGAAGATTCATCTGCCGCTCATTCACCAAGCTCGCTAGTAACGTCCCTGCACTGGTAATGCCTCATTTGGGTGGTATCATCGATTACGTCGTCGTTCAACAAAAGAGCGACCCGGAATCCGATCTGGCTCTGGATGCCGCCGAGTTTTTCTTCGAGAACTGCGAGGTTGAGGAGCTCCAAGATGAGTTCAATCAGCACCTTGACAAGATCGTGCCGGTCTTGCTGGAAAGTATGATTTACAGTCAGGACGACCAAGCAAAGCTCGAGGCCGAAGCAGAAGAGGATGCCGAAAAGGAAGACAAGGAAGAAGATATCAAGCCTCAATTTGCCAGTGCCAAGGAAAAGGGTATTGCTGTGAAGCCTGAAGACTTCGTTAACGGCAACGGCTACGCTTACGATGATGGTGAACTCAGCGATGGCGAGCTCGAAGAAGACGACGACGACTACGGCGAGGATCCCGAAGAGATGTGGAACCTCCGAAAGTGCTCCGCAGCTGCTCTGGACACCTTTGCTACTCGCTTCCACGAGCGTGTCTTTGAGTTCACCTTGCCTTACTTGAAGACCAATCTCAATCACGCAGAATGGCCCAACCGGGAGGCTGCTGTGCTCGCATTGGGTGCCATTTCCGTTGGTTGCATGGAGACTGTCAAGCCAAGTCTTCCGGACTTGGTTCCTTTCTTGATCTCGCTACTCACGGATTCTCAGCCCGTTGTCAGACAAATCACTTGCTGGGCACTTGGTCGCTATTCCTCCTGGGCTTCTCACCTTGACGTAGCTGGCAAGCGTCAATTCTTCGAGCCGATGATGGAAGGAATCTTGTTCCGCATGCTGGATAACAACAAGCGCGTGCAGGAGGCTGCAGCTTCCGCATTCGCCAACCTTGAAGATCAGGCGACCACTGAAATCACACCCTACTGTGTTATCATCGCGCAGCAATTTGTCAGATGCTTCGCCAAATACAAGGACAAGAACATGTACATCCTGTATGACTGTGTTCAAACACTGGCGGAGCATGTAGGCCCGGACATGGCACAGCCGGCCATTGTTGACTTGCTCATGCCTGCCCTCATCCAACGTTGGACCTCAGTATCTGACAAGTCGAGAGAGATGTTCCCTCTGCTGGAATGTCTGGCCTACATCGCGACCGCCCTCGGCGAGGCGTTTGCTCCTTACGCCAAGCCCTTCTTCTCACGATGCATCAAGATTATTCAAGACAATCTGGAAGAGGGCAACCTTGCAGCTTCCCAAGCATATATGGACACACCCGACAAAGACTTCCTCGTTACCAGCTTGGATTTGCTCAGTGCAATTATCCAGGCACTTGATGAGGGCAGAGCTAGCGAGCTTATTGCCACTGCTAACCCCAACTTCTTTGAGCTACTCGCCTACTGCATGAGAGACAGCAACAACGACGTTAAGCAATCTGCGTACGCCTTGCTCGGTGACTGCGCCATCTACGTCTTTGCTCAAATGCAGCCTTACCTGGACTCGATCATGCGTATCCTGACTATGCAGTTGGACTTGACCGAAGCACTGCGCAACACTGATCCGATGCTCAAAGAGACTGCATTCAGAGTGATTAACAATGCCTGCTGGTCCGTCGGAGAGATTTCAATGCGCCATCAAAGCGGCATGAGCCCGTACGTCGAGGATCTGTTGCAGAAGCTCGGCATGATCCTCTTCAGTCAGCAGGTCCCCGAGTCTTTGAATCAGAATGCCGCAATCGCGCTGGGTCGCATGGGTCTGGGTAACGACCAGAAAATCGCACCTCATCTCGCCCAGTTCGCTCCGGCGTTCCTGAATGTCATGCAGTCTGTTGAATGGACCGACGAGAAGCTGGACGCTTTCAGAGGATTTGTTCAGATAGTGCTGGATAACCCGCAAGCGCTCGAGCAATGTCTGCTTGCTTTCTTCTCAGCCATTGCAAGCGTGCCAGCCGATTCGCGCAAACTTCCAGTCTCTCAGAACGAGCGACCGTTCGAGGGGTTCCACAAGGTATGTTCTACTGATATTAAAGCGACTGAAGCTCATACTAACAACCCTACCTAGGCACTCATGACATACAAGGAGCTGATTCCTGACTTCAACGGTTTCATTAGCCACCTACCCCAGGAACAGCAGTACGAGCTCAGACAAAACTACAGCTTGTAAATGACAACGAAAATTTCCAACTCTGAGTTGATACGCATACAACTTGACCGACGCCCCCCTTTCCTTATTATCAGTTTACCGAATGACGATACCAAAACACTAGGGAAGCATGTCGTATATATGCCTATAGCAACACGCATGGATATGACGGCGGTTATGATACGAAAGAACATGCACACAAAAGTGGTAACTGTTTTTCATTCTTCTTATTTCATGATTTCTGAGCGTACTTAGCGGATTAGCGTAGCATCTGCACGGGTTAGCCGGCAGCCATTTCTTTTCTTCCCTGCTTTTTACATGCAGTCACCAATTTCCTTCTCGATACAGCATCAACGGGTTATGTAGCGTGTGCTGTATCCATCTCATCCGTTCGCATGGCGGTTTGTTGGAAAAGGATGGAACACATGGAGAATTGATGATGCTTTGAGGGAGGGGGGAGCTATTCTTTTACTTATTCACTTTGCGTTTTCTAGATAGTTATATAGGTTGGCCCTTTTTTGATTGGCACAATGTTGCTCACTCGACAGTGCTTCTTTCCAGTTTTGTGTCTGTGCCATTTGACGAAGAGAACTCTTGATGCAATGCGACGGCCGCCTTGAACGGGCAGAGCCGATTCTGTCTATATCGTATTGTTCAGGTAATTGGGGTCGAAGAAGCACGATTGGCCAGACAGGCTCACGAACTGGGCCGATATGCCCGAGCGTTTTCTCATTGTACCTTGGGGTTGACTCGGGTGACAGTAGAAGTGGGCGGCCTTGGGTTGGAATGTGATTTTGAAAGAAAGCCTTATGCATAGACGCGCACAGGTCGAGATAGGCGTACAAAGAACCCCTTTCCCGACGGCGAATAAAGAGGTCAAAAAGGAGAGAAGGTTTGGGATTGATGGCAGCGCTCATACCAAGGTCTAGACGGTCGGCGGACGGCAAGAAGCTGGAGGATGCGCCAAGCATAGCGACGACGAATGCTCGACACGATCCGCGCGCTCCAACGTGGAAACCCAAGCAACTTCTTGATCTGACCTTGGAATAGTCGAATGCAAAGACGAGCTGCAACAGCGACAAGCGGCGTATCAACATATCGCACTTTCTTATCCATCACCTGAGGCTTAATCGTCAGCCGTTGCCCCGCCGCCGCCTCCCGTCCCTCGACACAGGCCGTATTCCGAAGCGTCCAGCTCCTTGCAAGGAGTCACTCGACAACGACTCATCAAGGCCCATCGCCCCAGTGCGAGTGCGGCGACAGTCAAGTCACCCTTCAACATGGCATCTAGTCCGGCTCTTCCGCGAACAATGTCGACGTCCTATGTCCAACCCGCGTCGACATCCGCCATCATGATCAACGGCAAACCATGGACCGTCGCTTCTCACTACCGTCCCATCTCCTGGAAGACCGACAACGCACACGTAACGACCATGGGCTTGAGTTCGACGGGCAAAGGTATTCTTATAGGAATGCTGTCTGCCTTTGGCTCGGCCGCCCTGGTCGCCATCATCCTGGCCTTCGTCTACTTCTTCCGCTACACCAATCGTGGTCGCATCTTCCTGGACAGCATCGGCAGACCTGGAGAGTATGACGACGAGCAAGCTTTCTTGCGGGAAGAGGAGGATGCTTTGGACGACATGGACGACCTGCAGCGTGCCGAGTATCTCCGCGCAAAGGGTAATTCACAAGGCACATGTGCAGTCCCGCAATCACGCATTTGCTGACGCTCTATATTATAGCCTTCGTCACTGCGAATCCCCCCGAGTCGGTCCAGACGGACATTTCGCTTTCGCAGTTCCTCGCAATCCAAGAGAAGGGTGTACAAGCTTGGGAGTTTGAGCCCGAGCTGGAGATTGCCAACTGCTTTGTAGAGGGCCGTACCGAGATCGAGTTCTTTGATGCCGAGTGCAGTGTTCAGAGCAATCTCCCCGTGCCCAAGCAGAACGAGGTCTACTACTGGGAGGCCAAGATTTTCGACAAACCCGACAATACTCTGCTCAGCATTGGCATGACGACAAAACCATACCCTCTGTTCAGACTTCCTGGTACGTCGCACCGTCAATGCTAGACATTCAGGGCGCAACTAACATGTTCAGGCATGCACAAATATTCAATAGCTTACACTTCATCCGGCCAACGCAGGTACAACCAGCCCTTCTCTGGCACAAACTATGCGCCTTCGTACGAGCAGGGCGACGTTGTTGGTGTTGGCTACAGACCACGTACCGGAACTGTCTTCTTCACTCGCAACGGCAAGAAGCTCGAAGATGTTGCCCACGGTCTAAAATCACAAAACCTCTTCCCTACAGTCGGAGCCAACGGTCCATGCAATGTTCAGGTCAACTTCGGCCAGATGGGCTTTGTCTTTATCGAAGCCAATGTTAAGAAGTGGGGTCTTGCCCCCATGACCGGCAGTCTCGCTCCTCCGCCTCCATATGGCAGCGAACAAGGCAGTATCCTTCTCGAAGGTGGTAGAGAAGGCGTTCGTGAAGGCCAAGCATATATCCACGGCCGCACACATAGCGCGTCCGTTCGCCTCGGAAGGCCACCCACTAGTCCTGGCCCTCGACGATCGCCCACCGAGATCTCACTCGCTCAACTCAGCCTGAACGAGTCGCGGGAAGATGATGCCGGAGAGGGCACGAGCAATGCAGCTGCAGGCCACGTGTCGCAAGAGGATCTTACAATGTCTCACCCCGATGCCCCACCACCTGAATACGAAAGCCCAGATGAGGACAACCAATTTTCGACACCACGAGCAAGCATGCATTCGGAACGCTCACACCTGCTACCGCATGACCCACCGATCCCTTCTTATGAAGCTGCAGTCGGAGACATGCGAGCAAGCGAGTCCCGGAACAACAATGACGAGCAATAGTCTCGGCAACAAATGACGACCCCCGTTTTTTTCTTTTCGATATCTATTTTCATTGCGGAGTTTTTAGCGATAACTTATTTTTCTTGGGTGAACGGTGTCTTTTGGATTGATATTTCCCCCTCTCGAAAAGGGTAGGCTGGATCGGACTGGGAGGCAAGTGTTCGCAAGAACGAAACACTGGGATATGGATAGGCTCAAGCGTTATTTACCGCTCTTCTTGACAATCAAATCACCAACTTTCGCTTTTTGCTAGCTACCTTGATGTGAGCTGTGAGGCTCAAGCTGTCAGAACTCCATCGCCATGATCCATCACCACATCCCCCGCATTGTGATATTCGACAGTTATCGATAACGAATAGTGACGTAATGGTCAATCACTAGGTATCCACATGCACGATTAAACATCCAAGGATCCAAAAGACGCTCACCAACATCGAAGCTAGAAGGACCAATACACCAGTCACCCCTTCCCATCTAGATGATCCCTACCCTTCGTTTGCTCGCCAAAAACATGACCCCTTCAATCCTGACACCCCTCAAGGTCCTCAAAGTCGCCAAACATCAGATTCCAGCATACGGTCTTACACCAAACACATCTATCCAGAATAAACCTTTGCTTGTCTACAAGTCAGCATTCAAGCAGGGTACCTCTGCCGGACAGATTGAAGAGCATTTGAGAAGTATAGGTGAAGTGGAGCCGGCGTGGAGGTATACTGTAAGTAATTCTTTTCTGACACCTTTATATCTTCTCTGCTTTTGGATATCTTTTACCATTTCTGTCGAAGCAAAGGTAGTGGCGCAAGTGTCACTTGACTTGATTAGTTGACGTCGGGATCAAAAAAACAGATGTACAGCACATCACACTTCCACAGCACATCCCACGAACTCCTCTGCATTTCCTCCGGCAGCGCGAAACTGTGTTTCGGGCATGAAGACAATCCCTCGCGTGTCGAGGAAACGGTAAAGGAAGGAGATGTGATTGTCGTGCCTGCGGGAGTGGCGCATCGCTTGCTGGAAGACGTTGAAGGTGGCTTTGAAATGGTGGGGAGTTATCCAAAGGGCAGGAGTTGGGACATGTGTTATGGGAAAAAGGGGGAGGAGAGCAAGATTGAAAAGATTGGAGGACTGGGATGGTGGAAGAGGGATCCGTTGTTTGGAGATGAGGGGCCGTGTTTGGAGGTGTAGCCAAAGATGTGAGGTTTGGGTTGGTTGACTTGATGCTGCTTCCTCTATTCTTACCTTTTCTGTTTACTTCCATAGATGCAAAAAGCTTGCAATCTAGCATCAAAAGTGTTGCTCAAACATTATCCAAAAGCTCATTTCCCCTTCCTACCAGGTTGTTCTTTGGCGTTGCACCTTCTGTAAATGATCTGCTGGCTGACTTTGCACTTCGATGTCTGTGAGGTTCTGCATGATACGAGGTTACTCCTATTGTTGTCATGCTGTTTGATAAACCTTTCTCCTCTACGGTCACGAAGATTAGTATCCAGTGTGGGCCTGAAAGGACAAAGAAGGGACGTGCGTTAGGCAGCTAGCAGCGCTTCCCCAGACTGTGGTGGCGGATTTCGCCGAAAGGCAGTAAATGACATAGGCGGGAATACTCATACCTGGGTAGCTCTTCCCTACGGACAATCACACACCAACCCCTCACAATTATACTGTGAAGCGACGATTCGTGTTTTTGGGACTTCACAGAGTCCTCTCACCACCTCGCATCACTCTCCTACCTTTCGACACGCGCCGCACTTTACAACCGCCCGCGTGCTCCGAACCCAGACTTTCAAGGCGCGCCTTCGCCCATTCGTACACCCGCAACCACAAACATGGCCAAAACCGTCACCGTCATGCCGCAGCTCCCCGGCAAGGACGATATCCAGGGCACATGGAACTTCCTCGCTATAGGTGTCGAGAAGATTATGAACCACCTCCGTGATGGCATCGACCTCAAGACCTACATGAGTCTGTACACAGCCATCCACAACTTCTGTACCGCCCAAAAGGCTGTCGGCCAAACAACCAACCTCAACGCCACGCATCGTGGAGGTCAGTCATCCTACCCAGCTGCAGCATCCAGCAGACTAACATACGACCCAGCACACCTCCTCGGAGAAGATCTGTACAAGCGCCTCAATGACTACCTCAAATCTCACCTGGCTAGTGTCCATGCCGAGATGGTCAAGCACTCGGACGAGGCCCTTCTGTCCTTCTACATCAAGGAGTGGAACCGATACACGACGGCCGGCACCTACAACAACCACTTGTTCCGTTACCTCAACAGACATTGGGTCAAGCGTGAGATCGATGAAGGTAAAAAAGACATCTACGACATTTACACCTTGCACCTTGTCCGCTGGAAGGAGGACATGTTCGGCACGACCCAGAACGCTGTCATGGACGCCGTCCTACACCTGGTTGAGAAGCAGCGCAACGGTGAGACGATCGAACAGAGCCAGATCAAGAGCGTCGTCGACTCGTTCGTGTCGCTGGGCATCGACGAGCAGGACAGCACAAAGTCGACTCTCGACGTCTACCGCATCTACTTTGAAAAGCCTTACCTCGAATCCACCGAAAAGTACTACGCCCAGGAGTCACGCCAGTTCCTGGCCGAGAACAGTGTCGTCGAATACATGAAGAAGGCCGAACAGCGTCTTGAAGAAGAGAAGGAGCGTGTTCCTCTCTATCTGCTCAACGAGATAATGGCTCCTCTGATGAAGACTTGCGAAAAGGCTCTGATTACCGATCACTGCGCTATCCTGCGTGACGAATTCCAGGTTCTTCTCGACAACGATAAAGTTGAAGACATGACTCGTATGTACAAGCTGCTAGCTCGCATCCCCGAAGGACTGGACCCCCTTCGCAGTCGATTCGAGGCCCATGTTCTCAGAGCCGGTAACGCTGCTGTCGACAAGGTCGCTTCGGCCGCCGAGACCTCTCTCGATCCCAAGACCTACGTTGATGCTCTGCTTGAGGTCCACACCAAGTACTCCGACCTCGTACAGACTGCTTTCAACGGTGAGTCTGAGTTTGTCCGCAGTCTTGACAACGCTTGCCGCAACTACGTCAACCGCAACGCTGTTTGCAAGAACGGCTCAACACACTCTCCCGAGCTTCTATCCAAGCACGCCGATACCCTCCTGAAGAAGTCAACAAAGAGCACTGAAGAGGATGACATGGAGCAACAGCTCAACCAAGTCATGACCGTCTTCAAGTATATTGAGGACAAGGACGTGTTCAACAAGTTCTACTCCAAGACTTTGGCCAAGCGTCTGGTCCAGGGTACTTCTGCTTCTGGTGACGCCGAGACCAGCATGATCTCCAAGCTGAAGGATGCAAGCGGTTTCGAGTACACCAACAAGCTCCAACGTATGTTCCAGGACATGCAAACGTCCAAGGACCTGAACGCGTCATACGACGATTGGTGCAAGGAGAACCTCGACGAGGCCGACCGCAAGACTGCCATCGACTCTTACTACAACATCCTCGGTACTGGTTTCTGGCCGCTACAACCCTCAAACACACCCTTCACGCCGCCTCAAGACATTGCGCGCACATACGAGCGCTTCCAGAATTACTATCTTAGCAAGCACGGTGGCCGCAAATTGACATGGCTGTGGCATCTCTGCAAGGGTGAGATCAGAGCAAACTATGTCAGGATGAACAAGGTCCCATACACTTTCCAAGTTTCGACCTATCAGATGGCCATTCTGTTGCTCTTCAACGACAGCGACACAGTGACTTACGATGAGATGTCTGAAGCCACCAAACTTAACAAGGATACTCTCGACCCCTCGGTTGCTATCATGCTCAAGGCAAGAGTGCTCACAGCGAAGCCCGATGGTGCTGGCCAACAAAGCGGCACCACCTACACGCTCAACCAGGGCTTCAAGAACAAGAAACTGAAGGTCAACCTCAACATTGCCATCAGATCTGAGCAGAAGCAAGAAGTCGAAGACACGCACAAGACCATCGAGGAGGACAGAAAGATGCTCATGCAGGTAAGTCATATCCATCTTTGGAACTCGTCCTTGCAGCATACTAATCCATCACTAGTCTGCCATTGTCCGTATCATGAAGTCTCGCAAAACCATGAAGCACACACAGCTGGTTGCCGAAGTCATCTCGCAAATCAAGAACAGATTCGTGCCCAAGGTGCCCGACATCAAGAAGTGCATTGATATCCTCCTGGAGAAGGAATATCTCGAGCGTTTGGAAGGCGATGAGCTTGGCTACCTGGCTTAAAGGAACAAAAGAAGCTATGAAACATGCAAATAGGAGTTATGGGAACCATGGCAAAAACGGGGTTGCCCTAGGTAGAATTTCGAGCAAGGCGTTCTGGACCGGGTGTGGCTTTTCCATTCTTGCAATGAGCGATCCTCTTTATAGTGAGGAAACATTCGTAGAAACTTCATCACATCTGTATTTACCTTTATTCTTCATGGACGAGCAAATTGATAGGCAAGAAATGTGATAGAGAGAAATCTAATCTTATCTACGGTCTTGTAGATCTATCGGGAAAGCGCGAGCAATGGCGGCCCCACGCACTCGGGCCAGCATCATCGCAAGAGCAACTCTCAACTCGGAGATTCACTTCTACCAAAGTCAACCCAGGGACCAGCCAGATGCTGCAACTTCTCTACATCGATCCTCCAATTCATAGACCCTTTGTGCCACATCGCTGAGAAAGAGTGACGCGATGGAAAGACAGAGGAAGCGTACGCCGATGCTCGAGCCCGACAAGGAAATACACAATGCTAACAACGAATTGCAGGCGAGCTGCGCGACCTCAACCAACGTGCATGGGCCGGTGAGCCAAATGTCCTCGCTGTTCAGGGCTCGCTCGACTCGTCCATGAAGAAGAATACCGCTTTCATCAAACGTCTACGTACCGCAATCAACGCCGCCGGACAGAGCGTCTTCCTACAAGAAATCTGCACTCTTTCGCTGCACAAATACCTGTCCGAGATCATCTCCGCCTGCTTCGAAGGCCTGACCAAACTCAAGACTCCTGGAGAAATCGCCGCCGGTGTCGAAATCGTCTCTGCTCTCCACCAACGCTTCGGCCCCGATGAGTTCACCAAAATGCTCGGCTGGTTTGTTGGCCGTGGCCTGGCTACGCCCGACAGAGCGCAATTGAAAGCCCTGGCTCAAGACGTGCGCGAAAGAGAAGAGAAGGAACGCATCTCAAGACAGCGCATCTTGCTGCGCGTGGCCACTGAACTGTGGCTTGTCGGTGTCTTGCGTAGTTTGGAAGACATTGCTCGCCCGGAAGAGGCCAACAAGCTGAAAGAGTCGGGAAAACCAGTGGACACCTTGCCCAAGGCCAAAACAACACGATCCGATACTACAGACCCGGAACCATTCCCTCTGGAAGTACTCAAGGATATGTTAGGCCACGACCGTGAGCACGTAAATCTGCCGCTGGTTGTCGTTTTCGTCAAGAGCTTTGCTTGGGACATTTTGGCTTCTAAGCCTACACAAGACGGTCGTAAGACTGTGGCGGAGGATGGCTCGACGGCAACTGCTGCAGAAGAGGCCGACGGCGACTCTAACGGCACTCAAGATCCTCCACTGTGCGCACCCGACATGCAGCAGCGCTTCAAGAACATCCTCGGACGCTACTTCCAGGACGTCAAGGCACACATTGTTCGAGACCAGAAGCATTTGACCGCCCAGGGACGTCGCAATGCCGAAGCATACGTCAAGTCAGGAGAAGTCTTCGAAGACCGCCAAACAAACTTTGAGAAACAGACAAAGTCTCATGAGAAACTGGTCTCAAATGCGCAAGTTCTAGCAGACGCGCTTGGTGCGGACATGCCTGATCTATCTGAGAAAGAGTCGAACAATGCTGGCGGCGATGGCGGTATTGGTCTAGTCAAGACCGGCGAATATCTGCGCGGCCAGGGCGAAGGCGCCGGCATCTGGGAAGACGAAGAAGAGCGACGCTTTTACGAGAACTTGGTCGATCTCAAAGACAGAGTTCCTGGCATCTTGCTTGAGGATGGCAAGAAGAAGAAATCTGATGGCGACGATCAAGTAGGAAAGAGGGTCGAGGAAGCAGCAGAAGTCAAGCCTGAAGTTGCAGAACCCAAGGCAGCAGAGGGCGATGATCAATCGACTGCTATTGCCAACAAGACTGTAGGCGCGCAGGTCGATGCATTGCTTGCTCAACTCGTTGACTTGACCAACAAAGACCAAGTCGATCAGTTTGCCATTGACTTTTGCTTCTTGAACTCCAAGGCCTCTCGAAACCGCTTGGTCAGGGCCATTCAGGACATTCCCAAGGGCCGCACCGACCTGCTACCTCTCTATTCACGACTCGTCGCTACTCTGGGAAAGCACCTGATTGATGTTCCTCAGGCTTTGATCGCTTATCTTGACGAAGAGTTCAGAAGCTTACAGCGCCGTAAGTCGAAGGATTTCCTTGGACAAGTCCGTATGATCAACATCCGTTACATCGCCGAACTTACCAAGTTTGGTGTCGTGCCTGAGCATGTTATCTTCCATTGCTTGAAGGTCAGCCTCGACGACTTTTCGCGCATGAATATTGAGATCATCTCGAACCTTCTCGAGAACTGCGGTAGGTATCTTCTTCGCAACCCTGATACCTCACCAAGAATGGCTTCCTTCCTAGAGACATTGCAACGCAAGAAGGGTGCTCAGCATCTTGGTCAACAGGAGCGTATGCTTGTCGAAAACGCAATGTACTACGTCAATCCTCCAGAGCGAGCAGCCATCCAGCAAAAGGAACGTACCCCTCTTGAGCTGTATGTTCGCAAACTCATCTACCTGGATCTGTCGAAGCGCTCCCTTGAGAAGGTCATTAAGCAGATCCGAAAGCTACATTGGGAGGAGCCAGAGGTACCAGAACTTCTTCGCAAAATCTTCACCAAGCCGGGCAAGATCAAGTACAGCAACATCCATCTACTGGCTGTCATTCTCGGAGCACTGCACCGCTACCACCAAAGCTTCACAGTCTCAGTTCTTGACGATGTACTGGAGCAAATAACAGTTGGACTCGAGACCAATGACTTCAAGCAGAACCAGAAGCGTATCGCAGAAGTCAAGTATCTGGGCGAGCTGTATGTTTACCGTATGGTGGACTCTGCTCTCATTTTTGACACACTTTACCACATCATCAACTATGGTCACCCAGGTGGATTTGCTCGTCCGGGCGCTTACAACATGCTTGACTTGCCAGATGACTACTTCCGCATAAGACTCGTGGCTAGTCTCCTCGAGACATGCGGTATGTACTTCGACAAGGGTGCAGTCAAGAAGAAGCTTAACTTCTTCCTGTCTTTCTTCCAGTACTACATCCAAACCAAGGAGCCGATGCCTATGGATGTCGAGTTCGTGGTTCAGGACATGTTTGCTTTGTTGCGACCGCAGTGGAAGGTTGCTACCACGTTCGAGGAAGCACAGCAGGTCTTCAGCGATGCTGTCAAGCACAATTACCAGAACTCTGGATCCAACAAGCAACAAGCAGAACAAGAGGAAGAAGAAGAGGAAGACGGCCGCGGCATTGACGATGTCAACAACGACGATGGTGAAGACGACAAATCATCTGGAGACGAATCTGCCGAGCCCACTGATGATGAAGGTGCCGGTGAGACTCCAGAGGAAGGTACCGAAGACGAGGAAGAGCACATTGTCGTCACTCGCCCTGAGGATCAGCGCGATCCTGAGGCAGATGCCGAGTTCGACCGAGAACTGGCCAAGATGATGGCAGAGAGCGTGGAGTCACGCAAGTTTGACCGCAAGCCTGTCTTCGACGTTCCCTTGCCCATGCGTAAGACTGCCACTGCTACGTCTACTCCTAACAGCGAACCAGCCCAGCCCGTCGAGCCCACGTCAAATACGATGAAGTTCGCACTTCTCAGCAGAAAGGGAAACAAACCACAGGCAAGAATTCAAAATCAGCTTCGTGTAAAAATCATGCGGGTTGGCGCTAACTTGAACAGACTCGCTCCATCGATCTGCCTTCAGACTCGAACTTTGCAGTCGCTATGCGCAGTCAGCAAGAGCAGGCTCGTGCAGAGCAACAGCGCATCAAAAACTTGGTCCTCAACTACGACCTCCGCGACGACGACCCCAACGATGGTGAATCATCCTTCCATTACATCATGCAACCCAACACAAACCGCACTGTCCTCGTAGGCAAAGGCGCCTTTAACCGTCACCGGCTACCTAGGGATTTCAACAATCCTCCTGTAGCGAATGCCTCGCCCACACCCAGAACAAGCAGCCATGGCAATACCAACATTGCTCATGGTCTAAGCCTTCACACACCCCCTGCCCCTTCTGCAATCTCATCTTCCTACGCCGTCACCACACGCAACAACGAAAACGTCAAGCCTATAGCTTTTCATGCAACTTCAAATGCTGACCATGCCTCTTTTACCTCCACAGCAGCTCTAGATGCACAGTCGCCCTACAATCAACCCCGTGTCGACAAATCGGGAACTTCACGCAACGTTACCAGAAGCAGAAAGCTGCAGCTCAGTGATGTGGACTGGTATGACATCCCACCCAACGCTCCTATTCCTTCAAAGCAGAAAGAGAAGCCAGAGACAACATTGAGTTTGGACTCGTATGTTGTCATTGGTAGGAAGCAAAAGAAGCCTCCCAAGAAGAAGGAACCGGATGCACTTGGCAATGCGTGATGAATTATGGAGAACGATCAACGACAGATTCGACAGAGACAGAAGCTGATGTAAGGCCCCCCATCGGGCAATCGCAGGACTTGAATGATATCGATACCTATCACATATCCACGACGACCACGAGGAGCTTCCAGATAGCTCTCAACGACCGACCAGCGCCTTTTTGCTGCCGACATGATTGGTCTTGATCACACGGAACACTGCTCGCACTGCTTGCTCTGGGAAGTGGTAAGCCATCACACAATCAAACGACTCTGCTCAACTTCACGGCGTCATCGACCCCAAAACGACCCTGCCCCAACAACAGCCCTAAAATATGGAGATATCGAAGGCGTCTCGACTTGCAGCCCGACAGATTCGCTAGTGGGGACCGGTAGCAAAGTCCGTGGCATCAATGAGACAAAGGTCTTTTTTCTTTCCGAAGGGGGGTGTGTGAAGGCTTAGACCATGAGCAATGTTGGTATTGCCATGGCTG
>Ga0181460_10004_pt1 | contig 27927 bp, 18 predicted proteins | sample InSIn3SAF170_FD_119808 | JGI IMG/M metagenome (GOLD analysis project Ga0181460, IMG submission 119808) | Clean room microbial communities from NASA Spacecraft Assembly Facility at Jet Propulsion Laboratory, Pasadena, California, USA -... ... | reverse complement strand
GTTTAATACTAACTGTAATATGAGAAAAAGCCGTTGAAGTAGCATAATTACAGCTCTTATTTGAACACACGAGAGTGGGGAAACCACAAATTAGCCAATGAACATCCGTTCAAATATTAATGAGACCGAGGAGTACCACAATCGGAGAAAATTGCTTCTTTAAGTGCAGTCGCGGTCAAAGTCGCTCACTGAGACAAATGGAATTGTATTATTAAGAGTTACTATATGTATCATCTGAACAAAGTTGCCCTAATGGAGCATTACTGCAATGTATTCGCAAATGCTCAAGATGGCATCCTAGAATTAAGGGGGAAATTCAGAAAACAGATTGCTGGCTTATGACATCCTGGAAATGTATAAGAAAGCCTGTGCGGGTATGCCGAATGACACCTAGTCCTTCAGACCAAAGGCCTTCCGTAGCAATGGGAACTTTTTCTTCTTGCCGGGCTTGCCAAATCCTGCATCTTGACTAGATGTCTTCGATGCAGGGGACGATGGTTGGCCGTTTTCTAGGTCTAGCCGTGTTACTGGGCCATCTGCCGTATGTGGTCGCTCGTTGAGATCGGTCGGAAATTTTGGAGGGAGAGGCCATGAATCACTCATCATGCGGTGGGGCGTAACTCGTCGTTGCAGCTTGCCTGGTGCACCAGTAGGCGATGTCGGCCGCTCCCTAGCAGCTTCCAACTTCTGGCGTGTTTGTTCAATCAAAGCCTCCTTCTCAGCATCAGACCTAAAACCTAGTGCAGCAGTGTTTGCATTTCGATTTTTGCTGACCTCGCTTGTTGCATTGCCATTGACTTGAATTACTGAGTCGTTCTCTGCTTCGTCCTTGCCCTTTCTGAGACGGCCAAAGAGACCACGCTTTTTCTTGTTATCTGAGAGTGTTGGGGAGGTAGGTCTCTCCAATATAGATGGCGATGGCAAAGCAGGCTGAGCAACATACGAGCTCTTTTGTTGGATCGTCTTTCCTCGTCTGCGGCCCTCTTCGTCAGAGCTGTCCTCGAGATCTGTGGAGTCATCGTTTCTGGTCGTTCGAGGAATACCACGCACAGGTCGAAGCTCGTCTTCTTCATCGCTAGAATCACCAAACCTGGATTTGAACGTTTTCGGCTTTCTGTCACCTTCGTCATCAGAGTCCGCAAATCGTGACCTCATGCCACTACTAAAGCCAGCTGCAGACATTGGCCTGGTAGGACTCTTCGCCTTGTTCCGCCCGAAAAGAGATGAGGACCGTTTGCCTTCCCCACGATTACGTAGTGTTGGAGCGTCATCCATAGAGCTTCTCATTGACATTCTCATTGTAGACTGTCCACCAGTAGGCGAAAGGGCTCGAACCTGTCGCTGTTGTTGAGTCGTGGCAGGTGGAGGTAGAGGTGGAGCAGCGGTCTCTCCAGCTCTCATACTTCGGCGCATGTTATATTTGTTCGGGTCAGCTGACTTAGCTCTGCGTCGCCGCTTGAAGGAGCTTTCCGAATCACTATCATTGTTAACGGGAGGAGGTGCTTGTCGAGGCTGCGAACCAGCTCGTATGCTCTTCTTTTGCAACGTGGCTTGAGCCATAGCAGGAGGATGTACTGCCTTCATCCGCATGGCAGGAGCTGCACCGACCTCAGCACCTGTAGAGGCACGCATCGACGAACGTATAGGCTTCGGCGCCTCATCGAGTGATGTACGTGTATTCGTCCGGAGTGTAGTGGATGCAGCAGGGACCGCGTCAGACCTCAGTGACTTTGGGAGTGCCGGTGATTGATCGCTACGTCTGGTATTAATCATTGGGAGTGGATCTGCCTTTGCTTGCTTGGGTGCAGTTCTAGGGCCATCGGTAGACGAGGATGCAGGTAAAGTCTCACGCTTCGAATTTGGCGCTGTCATCACGTTCGTCTTTGCCGGCTGTTGGACGGATTTTTCAACGATCGGAGCTGCAGGCTGAAGCGTCGATCGTTTTGCAGTGTCAGCGAGACCCTTCCAGCGGGCACTGGTGTCATCCCATGATTCAGTCCGGTTGTCGTTACTAGGACGAACATCTGGCCGAGGCATCGGAGTTGAAGGGCTATCAGTCGCGGCAGATTGAACGCCCGGTGATGAAACCACCGGGCTACGCACAATTGCATTGATAGAGCCGAACCCATCACCCTCGGGATCTGCCAAATCTTCAGCTGCATCACTGTAAACGCTGTCATGATCTTCGTCTTCTTCCACAATGGATGGCATTCTGTCCTGCCATGCTTGAGGCTCTTCGTGGTCAATCTGCTGAGTTACATTACTGTATATGGACACAGCCTGGTTCCCGGACGCAGCACCAGAAGCATATGCAGATGTAGGAGGGAAGCTGCCAGGGACATTAACTAGCCAATTGTCTTGATGTCTCACCTCCTCATCGGGTCCTGGGGTCGCCGGCTGGACTGCAATGCTTGGGACATGCATTGGTTTGTCTACAGGTTTGGGAGCAGGCATCAGTGCCTGGCTAGACATAAGCTGGGACGGCGCCTCGATTGTGCGGTCTTCATCCACTGAGTAAACGCTCTCGGTATCATATCCTAATTCTGTACCATCGGCTAAGGACATCTTGGATGGTACAGGTAAGCGAGGCCCGATTTTTTGTAACATGGCTTGCTGTGAAAGAAGACTTCCGACTGCATGATCACTGGAAAACGAGGTTTCCATTGTCGTAGGATGCGTCAAGGAAGATGTCGATGATGATGACACCGAAGAAGGAGGCGACGAGGTTGTCCTTTGGTTCACAGATGTTTCAGCTTCATTATTGCGGCCCTTGCGCACACTGCCGAAAGTAGGAAGCTGAGGTCGGGGCTTCATAGAATCCTCGTCATCACTGTTCGCCTGCAGCGTAGTTGAGTTCTGTGCTTTTGTCCTTGTACCCGGCCATTTTTTGCCCTGTTCGCGATACTGAGGACTGGCGACCTGGGGTGAGCTTGGCAGATCCGCTTGAGTATAGGTACCAACCACAGCTGGTTCACTCTCAAAACTGACATGGGAGACCTTTTTTCGCCGAGGCGCACCATCAGCAGAGATATCCGTCGCTTCACTAGGCGTCAGACTCGACTCCCGCGGCCTGGCGGCGTCAACTGCTAGGATCTTGGGCGACGGCGAATGCTTCAATGCCGGCTTCATAGGAGACAGTGATCGTGGAGGTGGCTCGTGCTTCTGTCCTTCTGTCATATCGATAGATATTCGCTTCGAGAATCGTGTAGATCTTGAGGGACTTAGTGATGTGCCCCTCTTGGTTTGAGGTGCAGCTAACGTCGAGCTCGGATTAACTGGAGCCGGAGGGGATGGCTCAGCTTCAGATTTGTATATGCTCACGGGCTCCTCAATCTTGCGAGACACGTTCGCCTTCGCCGTCTGTTTGTTGGGCGCGGCGCGAATCGGCACAATGGAGGCAGGTGAGGGCGTTTCCCCATTTCGCCCCTGCTCGCCCTCCCAATCTTCTCTCACAACGGATGGCTGCTTCTGGAGAAGGCCCGATGCTCTCTGAACGCGACGAGTCGCGGCAGAATCGGAGTCAGACTCAACACCGTCGCTTGTTGGGGACGTTGGACTCGAGGGAAAATGGGAAGCTTGTCCCGTAAGCCTTGCAGTATTTTGGCCTTTCGTCGTTGATATCTGAGTCTCGTGTTCCTCCGTCATTGACGGCCCAGGTGCAAGTGGTGTAAGTACAGGTTTCGCATTCAAGGTACCAGTCTGTAGATGGCTTCCCTCGGCAACTTGCTTGTTGATTCGTTGTTTCTTCTTTTTTACTGGTTGCTGAGCAGTTTGCGTAATTTGATACTGAATATTGCGAGCCTCAGCAGGAGAGATACCTTGCGGCGCAGTCGGTGATGTTGGCGTTGTTGGTGTAGTTGGTGAGGCCGGCATTCCTCCTTTGACGAGACCTGTCCTTTGTTTCTGCGGCGGCGGTGAACTTGGCCGTGCTCGACCGGGATACGAAAAATTCACAGAATTCTGGCTATCCGTCCTCTCAAGCTTCGGTGTACCACTTACCACTCTCCTAGCGGCGGTGGAAGCAGGGTTATTGGCCAGTCTAGGTGTAGCTGGAGGCGCAGCAGCCATTGACATGCGATTTGGCATTTGACTTGTCATTGTTTCTCTTTTTCTCATTTGAATATCATCTATGCTTACCGACCTTCGACTCGACTTCTTCGGGATCGGCGGCACGTCTGCATAGTTTTGGGGCAGTCGAGGCACGGGTGGCTGAGAATTACGCGTTGAGGGTTGAGGATTTGAAGTAGGAGGCCTCCCTGGCGAGGGTTCTCGAAAGGTGCGCTCAGACATGGAAGCAGAACTGCTTCGTCTCTGCAAATTATTCCCACGAGATCGTCCCCTAACGGCATTCTGGCCAGCTCCGATGGAGTTCGATCGTTCTGCCATACGCTTGGTTTGTATTTGACCAACCGGAGTGCTTGTTGGTGTCATCGATCGAAGTGCAGCGGCAGCTGCGCCAGTTGCTAGTTTTGTTTGAGCGCCTTGGTGGGCACCGAACGCTTGTGAGGCAGCCAACATGGCGGGAGATGTAGCCACAGTTGAGGTCGGTCGCTAGTTTTCGCTTGCGTCAGTATGAGGCGCAAAAGAAGGTTAGAAGACGTCGCAATCACTTACTGAAACCGAGACCGACCTCGAGCGGCGCCCGAAGAGAGGCATCTTGTTCACAGTTCTCGACCACGAAATTGGTGTAGTTGCGGTTTCAAGGACAGATGTGAAGAGAGGTATTTGTCTCCACGACCAGTGTTTAATTAACGAGTGGATGAGAAGGTGATGGCAGAGGAGGCGCAATCTGTGTCCATTACGAGGTGTTCGGGAGGTGTTGTGCGACGAAAAAAGGGAAGTATAAGAAAACGGGTACGCAGTTGAGAGATCGACAGTGAAGTCACAGCAAGTAGCAGTCCTGCCGGGACCACGCGTGCCACGAATTTGACTAAGCGGCCAACAGGTACTGTAGAAATGAACTGGATGGAAATGATTATAGTAAATATTTTGGAAAGCAGCGATCCATTCCTTGTTGATGGAAAGCATGGGAGGTGAAGGGTGGAGCGCACGAGGCAGCACTATCATTTCCGATGATCCTGGCCAATAATAGACCACCCTCAAGCAAGCACTGAAACTTGGGCCAAAACGTCACTCTGCACATCGCGTCACTCCTTTTCGGCTACTGGCAACTGCGCAAATTGCATCAGCCACAGCTCCATACCATACCGCATCAGCCACGACTGAGCTTGTGACTTTAGCTCACACATCGCCACTGGGCGTCTTCCCCAAATCGAACTTGACCGCGTTCGGCTGCATCTGGTGGCACTACTACGGCAGGACAGCTTTGTCACCTTTCAAAGCCTAGTGTACAACTACTCAAGTAAGCAACTGATAGTACTTAGGATGGACGAGCTTTGCCAAAGTTTAGCATTCGAGATATCTTGCCGAATGGCGAGGGCAAATCATTGGGTATGGAGAAAGGTATAGCATCCCCTCATGTCCCCAAGATCCAGCTCTGAGGTGCTTACCGTTTACTCGTACCGAGTCATGAAGCTCATTCGAACTTCCGTATGCCGAAAGAACTGTAACGATCTGATCTCTCTGTCTGCATTTTCGACCTCGAGCACACTCTGGTCTTAACCTAGCACGATGTCGAACATGGATATCGTCCCTGCCCAAGACTCTCCGGACTTCGACATCGATCCCAAGAGTCTTCCTCCTCTTTCTTTACCAGAAGGGGTCACGTCTCGATTCGTCAATACCAACATCCTGAACTTCCATATCCTCGAATCTGTGCCTAAAAACCTAACCAACACCCGCCCACCCCTGATTCTCTGCATACATGGCTTTCCTGAGTTAGCCTATTCCTGGCGCTACATCCTTCCACGCCTTGCAGAAAAGGGCTACTACGCTGTCGCCTTCGACCAACGCGGTTATGGCCGAACTCATAGCCCTAACCTCAAATCCGTCCCCGGCCACACCTTTCGGCCCTCATCCCTCATCAAAGACACTATTGCGCTGGTCTATGCCCTTGGCTACGACCACATCCACACCATCGTTGGTCATGACTTCGGTGCCATGACAGCCACCTATGTAACTCTAGCCCGTGGCTCACAAGCTCCACCCGACTTCGTCCGCTCGCTCGTCCTCATGTCTCACCCATGGAAGGGCATCCAGTCTCTTCCCTACAACACTTCCCCGAATCCCGCTCTTCCCGCTCCACGCGTGCAACCAAAAGATCCGTACGCCGCAACACGCGACCATGACATACACAATTCTCTCGCAAACCTCGACATTCCCCGCAAGCACTACAAATGGTACTACTGTACCCGTCCATCCGCCGACGAAATGACACATCCAACTGGTGCACCCCTCCACACCTTCATACGAGGTTACTTCCACCTCAAATCCGCCGACTGGTCCGGCAATCGCAACCCAGCCCCATACCCGCTCAAATCTTGGACAGCAGACCAACTCGCAACAATGCCACACTACTACATCATGCCGCGTGACAGCACCATGCGCGAAGCCGTAGAACAGGACATGGCCGATCAACCACCTTCAACATACGGCACCAACTGGCTCTCCGACGCCGACATCGCAGTCTACGCGGACGAATACACACGCACAACGTTCGGTCCCCCAATGAACTGGTACCGCATTCAAACGAGCCCTGAAGCCGCCAGCGATGCTATCATGTTCGTAGGCCGAAAACTAAGCGTGCCGATGAAGTTCGTGAGTGGACGACAGGACTGGGGAACATATCAGGAGCCTGGGGCGTTAGAGGCGATGGAGACAGGTCGGAGCGTGGAAGGGGGCTGCTACTTGGGTACTGTGATTGTTGATGGGGCTGGACACTGGGTTAATCAGGAGCAATGGGAGAGATGTGTGGATGAGATTGTGGATGTTGCTGGTCACGTAGAGGTTGATGCTGGGCCGAAGCTGTAGGGAATAAATCCGGAGAGAAGTACGGGAGGTACAGCGTGGTATCGATGGTTTTTATTCCATGTGGCGTGGTAGACCAGTTTTCTCAAGTGCTCCAGAACAACCATTCGATTTTCTTCAGTCGTGAGCATGCATTACCAATCGAACAGTTCACCTTGAATATACTGACTTAATACATGAAAACGCCATATATATGTCAGACCTGGTTGAATGATTATGAATTGGCAGCTATCACATGTGGATTCAAGATTGGCAATTTCGTTCGGCTCTGCTGCACAGCCAAGACAGCTTCAGGGTAGATCTCAGATAAAACACCGCAGGTTACAAGCACTAATTTTGCTCACTCGCAAATTTGAGTTGACATCTATCTCACCTACGGTGTGCTCCCCGACTAGATATTTCCAGGATTCAATTTGGCCTCTCGAGGTTCTCATAAGATCGGTTGTTAAGTTATCTGAGGCCCACCCCGAGCCACCGATATCTGATAACGGCTACTGTAATAAAGCAATAATATGGAGTATAGCACAGAGAAATGTGAATTGAACAATTCCATGACTATAGAGTCTAGACTCTTGTTTCGAATGCTCCCCATGATGGTATGCGAAATGAGTTGAAAAGTCCACTGTATCATACCTAGGTAACTTGCGCTATGAAATGCAAATCCTTTGCAGTAAAATCATTGAACGCCATAATCTAACCATTGTATCTGCTAGAAGATAAGTGCGTTGTCGTAGTCACGGATCTTACCCTACGCCTGGTATGCTGACCGAAAAACGCCATGCTAAATCAATTCGTGCTTCATATCCTTGGCTAATCACTCCATTGGTCTGGCTCTGTCATCTCAGAATCGATGCGACCTTCTCCAGCAGCTTTCGTAACTGCAGTCGTGTCGTTTTCTGCCTCCTCTTCTTCTTCGTCAGAATTAGACGCCGAAGGATCTGTATCGCTACCATTGTCCATGTCGTCATCGTCGAAATCGTTGAAATCCTCGGCATCGCTATCAGCCCAAAAATCGTCGTCGTTCACGACTTTCGGAGCCACAATCTTGGTTGATTCTTGTGTTGGCATGATGAAGCCTTCAGGTATGTCGTTTCTCGACTTCTCCACGTCTTGTAGAACCCGCTTCTTGTAAGCATCCTTATCGTCTCTGTACATGACACTAGCATCCACGTTGGCAGGAGAATTGATCTCTGGATCATCGAGAAGAGACAGAATAGAGATAAGAACTGACTCAACCCGTTGTGCCGGCGACCAACGTTCACCTGCTGACTCGCCTGACATGACGTCGTCACCTGGTGCATGAAGTATGGATATGCAGATACGGCCGTCAGGGTAGATGTTGGGATGCCACAATGGTTTCGAGAATCGAAAATCTGGTGGAGTGTATGGGTAGTTCTTGGGGAATCGCATCTGGCATTTGAGGTAACTGCCGGCATACGCTGAGTCTGGGTTGACTACCATGAGAGCCAGGTCCCACTTGAGGACATCCTCATCATCGAAATCGATCGTAACCCACTTCTCCTTGCTAAGTTCTTTGTACTCCTTCATCAACACCGCCTGCGCCATGGTGATGGGTTGGTTGCTGAAGATCGGTAGTGAAGGTCAAGTTGAAGCTTGCGGTTCTTGAGGTTTGGTTCGACGGAAGATCGGCGTGCACTAGATTGATGTATATTTGTGGAGGAGAACTCGGGCGGTATATGTAGCGCAAGCTGAGTTTTAATAGTGGAAGGCCTGCTTAAAAGGACGGGCTTAGATAGTGACAATTTCACTGGTCCATGCTCTCGCTGATCGATCTCGGTTTGCAACTGACTCGAGTGATGCTCGTTCAGGACGTGAGTGTTGTGAAAGTCACTGGTGGGCCAGGAAGATGTGAAAGGTAGGCTAGAGGCAAGTGGTCACTTGGAATGTCATGGAGATGAAGAGCACGCGAACTGAAGAAGGATATGGAAGTTGCTGTGATTATGAGCAAATCCGATGGCGATCAGGACCCATGTCCCTCCACAGTGCCTTGGTGATGGCCACTTCTCACGACCTCACCTGCAGGTTCTCAATCAAGATATGAACCTTCCGCCACTGAACCAAGATAACGAACGGCCGCTCAGCGAGAAATGCGAACACACCAATGGTGTTTTCACCTTATGGACGTTTGCACTCGCAGATGCTGCCTGACTTTATCATCATGTTAGCAGCAAAAGGCAGCTGTTGGCCTGCAACATGAGACGAACGGCGCAGCATTAGGTATTGCCTCATCGTCTTCACTGGCTTGGAGATGCACCACAGTCCAGGTAAGACTTGGCTCGTTTAGGCTCGACGATGCATTTAATGGGGCTCCCGAGGCCTCGGTTACCAACCCGGCACCATGCCCAAAATGAAGTGTTATCCACAAGGCAAATTCAAACTGATGTCAACATTGCGGAGGCACAAGTAAAGATGTGCTGTAGCTCAATACGCGTACTTGGTAGCCAGGACTTGCATGTATGCACCGCCGCTACTGCAATCGCTGATACCGTCAACTACCCATGTACATCACTCGCGCATAAGCAGTTCCTTTACAGAGTACCGTGAATGTTGGAGTTGCGGAATTCGAACCGCCACCACCAAGAGTACTGACGTTGAAGAAGCTTGTTGGACTTCCATCCATCACGACGACGAGTCTTCATTTGACCAACAGGAGCAGCGACGCATCCAGCCTCGTGAATGTTACGAAAGACGCCAAACAATAGCAGGCGATAGACAGAAGAGTACGAGAAGATCGTGCATACCTAATCAATTGCATTATTATCATTTTGGTGATTCGTGCAAATACCACCATTAATGCCTCCAGCATCCACATTTAACAATGGGAGTATGTTACACAAAGGCTCATTCGGGAGGATTTACTAACATAAACAGCCGATTTGGTATTACGATGATGTTGATCTGCGCTTTCAACGCCTAGTCCTCCGAACTATCCTTCCTCTGGCATCATGCGGAGTGAGTATCATACTGATACTCCTGCAGTCCATCTGGCAATATGTCAATCGGCGGCAGAGCGAAGTGCAAGAAAGACTTGTTGAGATTGAAGAGGAGGATTTAACATTACAGACCACTATCACAACAACATCGACATATGACTTGGATAAACCGAAAGGCCAGACGAGCGTTGTCATCATCGAGCTGTTGATTCTATGTGCTCAACTTGCTCTTAGTGTTGCTACATTAGTCCACAAACACACGCATCCGGTGTACCTTCCCATCGCTTCCATCACTCTCTGGGGTTACTTAGTAGTACTTGGAGCACTACGATTGTTCTTCACGACCGGACGGAAACAACCCTCATGGCTCAAGCTATGGAACCACAGCGCTCTTCTCTACGGCTTGGAGTGGCTTTTCGAGGTCTTCGTATTCCGCTCTGCAATCATACATCCGAAATCGATCTTTTCGCGCAATGTGATCATCGCCCACTTTGCCCTTACTACTGTGCTTGCTATCATCGTCTTGACCTCCAGGCGTGGCAACCAAGGAGTCACTATTGAACATGAAGGCGATATCGAGCCTTCCAGAGAACCGCTCTCCAGCCTTCTCGGAACACTCACTTTCGCTTGGGCTGATGGCATCGTGTGGCGGGGATTCAAGAAGCCGCTGGAAATGGAGGATGTGTGGAATGTTAGTCTAAAGGACAAAGCTGAATACGTTCTTGCCGAATTTCGTCAGATCAAGAAAACGCATATCCTCGCCCTGCGGCTTCTGTTGTTCTTCAAGAAAGATGTTCTGTTACAAGGAGCCTGGTGTGCCATGTCCAGTGTCTTCATGTTTATGCCAACCTTACTGCTGAAGGCAATCTTGGAGTATTTGGAGGATCCGAACTCCACCTCACCCAATGCTGCATGGTTGTATGTTATTCTGCTTTTTGTCACGGGCATACTACAGGCTCTTGGAGACGGTCAATCGCTTTGGATCGGCCGAAAAATCTGTATCCGCATACGAGGCGTTATCATTGGAGAGATCTATTCTAAAGTTCTGCGACGAAAAGCAGCAGCCACCGCTGAGACTGAGGCAGACAAAACTGACACAAAAGAAAAACCTACCCTTTGGCAGCGAGTAAAGTCCTGGAAGAACGGCGGCGTCAAGAATAAGGCGAACGATACGACCAAGCACACAGATATCCCCAAGCCTGAAGCGAATAACGGCACGATCATCAACTTGATGTCAATTGACTCTTTCAAAGTCTGTGACATTTGTTCTTATCTCCATTTTCTCTGGGCAGCAACGCCTGTGCAGTTGATCGTGGCCGTCGCACTTCTATACCGGGTCCTTGGCGCCAGCTCCTTTGTTGGAATTGTACTGATGGTGCTTGTTCTGCCTCTGAACATGTTCATAGCAAAATCGTTCCAGAAGGCCCAGAAACGTATCATGGCTGCTACCGATGCACGAATACATGCGACGAACGAAGTTCTACAAAACATACGCATAATCAAATACTTCGCTTGGGAAAAGAGATTTGAGGAGACTGTGAATGAGAAACGTGAAGCCGAAGTGACAGCTTTATGGAACAAATACATATTGTGGGCCTGCGGATTTACTGTGTGGAGCGGGATCCCAATTCTGATCACTTTTGCTTCGTTCTTAGTATTCACCAAAGTTGAGAAGCGGCCGTTGGTACCATCCATTGCGTTCCCGGCCTTGTCTATGTTTTCTTTGCTACGGATTCCGCTTGACCAGCTTGCAGATATGATAGCTCACGTACAGGAGTCGAAAGTCTCGGTGGATCGTGTTGAGGCGTTTCTCAATGAGGAGGAGACTGAGAAGTACGTGCAGCTCAAGAACAGCAGGCAAGCTTCACCCCATGATACTCGTATCGCTTTGCAACACGCGACTTTGACATGGGCTCCGCCCAAACAGCGGAAATCCGAGGCGAATGCCAGCTCCTTCAAGCTGATTGATATGAACGTCGATTTCGTTATCGGCGAGCTGAATATTATTGCGGGACCAACAGGATCAGGTAAGACGTCACTGTTGATGGCATTACTGGGAGAAATGCATTTGACTGAGGGCATGGTACACTTGCCTGGTGGTTACAGCAGACAACAGCTTCGACCTGACCCGGAGACAGGTTTGACCGAGAGTGTTGCTTACTGTGCCCAACAAGCTTGGCTGGTCAATGCAACCATCAAAGAAAACATTCTTTTTTCAATGCCTTTCGATTCCAAACGGTATAAGGACGTCATCGCAGCTTGCGCCTTGAAACGGGATCTCGAAATTCTCGATGCTGGAGACCAAACACTGGTTGGTGAAAAAGGCATTACCCTGTCTGGCGGCCAGAAGCAAAGAATCTCTCTAGCAAGAGCACTGTACAGCAATTCAAAACATCTGATGCTCGACGATTGCCTCAGCGCTGTTGACTCTCATACAGCTAAACACATCTTCCAACACGCAGTTATGGGTGAGCTTATGGATAATCGTACATGTATACTTGTCTCGCACAACGTCGCCCTCACTGTACCGCAGGCAAGCTATGTTGTGGTTTTGGAAAATGGCAAAATCGTGAGTGAGGGCTCTCCCGCTCATGTTATTGGGAGCGGCCGTCTTGGCGATGAGATGACAAGATCTGTTCCTACCTCTCGGCTTCCATCGGCTGCACCATCCAGAGCAGCTTCAAGATCGCCGACTAGAACACAGGAACCGTCATCCCACTTGTCTCATGGACCAAACGGCGTGGACGGAACTGCTGAATCCTCTGAGATACAGCAGCAGTCCAAATCCGACAAAAAGTTCGTGGACCCTAGACAGGAGACGAAAGCAACAGGCAGTGTAAAGTGGGCAACAATTTACATGTATCTCCAAGCTATGGGCCCTTGGTACTATTGGATTTTTGCTTCATTGGGCTTCATCGCTGTTCAGATCAGCTCCGTCGCAACCAATGTCTGGATTCGAGAGTGGGCCAACGCATATCATACCTCCGTGCGAGCAGTTCATGCCTCAAGCGCCGCGCTCCAAAGTCAAGCTGTCCACGCACATGCACTCTCCGGGGGTCTTCAACTACAAACGTGGCCTGCTAACCATACATCTTCAGAGCCAAAAGCGGGAGATGATGTTAATTCAACGTACTACCTCGCTGTATATGCACTGATCGGTTTTGCATACGTTGTGGTCTGTCTGTCTCGGGAGCTTATCTTGTTTGCAGGATCTCGACGTGCTTCTCTGACGCTACACCAACGGCTTCTTGGGAACATTCTCCGCGCTACATTTCGATTCTTCGATTCTACTCCATTGGGTCAGCTAACTAACCGATTTTCCAAGGACGTACAGTCTATCGACCAGGAGGTGGCACCAGTGGCAGTCGGTTTCTTGCATAGTGCTACCTCGGTTCTGACGATTGTGGTTCTGATAACTGTAATTACCCCTGGTTTCCTCATTCCAGGTTGCTTTATTGCGGTGCTCTACGTCTTGACCGGCATGTTCTACATCCGTTCCTCTCGCGATCTCAAACGTCTTGAGTCTGTTCAACGAAGTCCACTTTTTCAACATTTTGGCGAGACACTCACCGGTGTAGTGACCATTAGAGCTTACGGTGATGAATCGAGATTTGTCAATGATAGCAACAACAAGGTCAACACGCACAATCGACCGTTCATCTACCTCTGGGCAACTAATAGATGGCTCGCCTTTCGAGTTGACTGTGCAGGTGCTTTGGTCGCTTCTTTTTCAGCCATGTTCGTTGTCTTGAACGTTGGCAAGATCGATGCTGGTGCCGCTGGTCTGTCACTTTCGTATGCTATCACGTTCACTCAAAATGTGCTCTGGCTGGTACGACTTTATGCAGCGAACGAGCAGAACATGAACGCAGTCGAGAGGGTGCAGGAGTACATAGATGTGGAACAGGAAGCGCCTTCAAATGTTCCAGATACCAAGCCTGCCAAAAATTGGCCAACTCATGGATCCGTTCACTTCATCAACTATGCTTGTCGCTACAGGAAAGACCTCGAGCGAGTCTTGCAGAACGTAACATTCAAGATTGACGCCGGGCAGAAAGTGGGCATTGTGGGCAGAACAGGAGCAGGAAAGAGTTCGCTCGCTCTTGCTCTGTTTCGTGGACTCGAAGCCGAGGAAGGCAAGATCTTGATCGACGACGTTAATATCGGACTCATTGGCTTACAAGATTTGCGAGAAGCGATTACGATCGTACCTCAAGACCCGACGTTGTTCACCGGCACATTGCGAAGCAACCTTGACCCGTTTGCTCTCTTCACAGACGAGGAAATCTTCACAGCTCTTCGCCGAGTCCAGCTGATCTCGAGCCCGATTCACAAACCAAAATCTGACCAACGATCCTCCCCTTCGAGTCCACCCAGCGACGCTTCCACTCTCGATAACACTGAGAGCACAGTCGACAACGATGATCATACCAACTCCGCCAATGGCACCTTATCCTCCGGTGCGACACTCGTTCGCTTTGCCAGCAACACGAAAGACAATAAGAACATTTTCTACGATCTCAACACACCGATCGCCGAGTCGGGTTCCAATCTCTCTCAAGGCCAAAGGCAACTCCTCTGTCTCGCTCGAGCGCTTCTGAAGAATCCAAAAGTACTTGTGATGGACGAGGCGACAGCATCAATCGACTATGCCACTGACTCGAAAATCCAAGACACATTACGCGAGCTAACAAACAACACTATTGTTACCATTGCCCATCGATTGCAAACGATTATCGATTATGACAGAGTCCTCGTCCTCGACAAAGGGGAGGTAATAGAGTATGCACATCCGTGGGAACTGTTACAGAAAGAGAACGGCTCCTTCCGTGGGATGTGTGAGACGAGCGGCGACGTGGATATCCTTCGGGACTTGGCAAAGAAGGCCTGGGATGCAAAGAGACTTGTTGATGTTGATGTATAGATAGAGACTGTGGTATGCATTTTTCTCGATCGTCCTTTTGGCAACGAGCCTCTGAAGCAGGCATTTGTTAGGTGAGGCAAAACGGTACATAATGCGTTTGAGGAGGAAATTATCTGTGTCCTGGCCCATCCTTTTTTGTTTATTACCTTAACTGTCCATAACCCCAGTCAGGGAGGACTTACTGTATCAAGTAATTAGTATAGATATACGAATTAATTCAAAACACTCGACGTCTTCTGATTCAGCTGGGTTGAAAGTTTAGGAATGTCGACATAGCAGGTTGTCGACTCTGTCACATTAAGCGGGCCATGTATAATGTACGTGGATTACCATCGTTGATCATTATTGACAACACGTCTGATATTGGATAGAGTAGCACGGACTTTGTGTGGGTAACGACCACTGTGCACTTGATTGGAAGTGAACGTCTTACTCTGGAGAGCCCCAGTATAGGCCAAATGACGATTTCTTATGAATCTAGGGGTGTGGATTTTGAGTGGTACGAAAGCGATAAATTAGAAATGGCTGAGACTACGTATTGATCGACGAGTAGCAGAAAGAAGGCAAAGGTCAAGATTAGTTTACGTGGTACTTTGTGGCTTTCAGCATGCAGAGTTAGATTTGAGTAAAAGAGATATCAATTTTCACACAATATATGTGTCTTCAGTTCATCGCCCTGCGCCAAGTCAAGTCAAGCATGACAAAACCCCCCTTAATCCACAAATTTCCTAGTAAAGCTCAAGTATGAAGCATATAATACCCACGACCAACCTCATCAGATCTCATTTCCTGATCAGTTGTTGTTCTGGCTGTTCAAAATCCTGAGGATGGACAAGAACAAGTTAAGGATGTCGAGGTACAGGCTGATGGCAGCAGCGATCTCTTCCTCAGGGCTGTAGTGTCGCATGACAAGCTGAGTATCAACCAGAATGTAGCCACTGAAGATCAGTGCTCCAACAGCACCATAAACCAGCTCGATAGTCTTGCCACCAGGGAAGAACATGGCCATGAATCCAAATATGATCATCACCCAAAGAGCCCCAGCCAGATATGGGATCCAAGAGGTGAAGTCATATTTTGTCTGACAGGCGAAGAGAGTCAGAGCAACGAAGATGCCGAGCGTGATAATGAGTGCTTGAAGAACAATCCGACTTTCGTAGAACGATGTGATGACACTGATGGAGTAGGCTTCAAGTGCTGTGAATCCAGTAAGGAAGGCAATGTTCATAGGATAACTCTTTCTCTTCCAGAAGGTGAGAAGCATGAAGCCGATAGCACCAAAGAGGGAGATCCACATCATCCAGCTATTGGACTGGATCCATGACTTGTACGATACGCTGAAGAAAGAGAGCGAGGAGAGGCCGGCGGTAAGGAGGAGCTGAGCTGTGAGGATCGAGTAGACTTTGCGAATGAATTGCATTCGAATGTCGAGGGTCGCCTCTGAGACAGTGGTGCCATACTGTGCACATGGTCAGCCTCTGACAAAGATATAGAAGTGCGGTAGTTCTAGAACAGGCAACTTACCTTGAAATCATCTGGGAGGTTATCATCTTCGGAGCGTCGAGTGCTGCCATAACCAGCATCCGCTGTACTAGTTGTGCTAGGTCCTGCCTGGTAAGATGGAGGTGCCTGAGTGTAACTTGGCTGGTCTTCAAAAGAATCGCGCTGAGGCGCTGGCTGATACTTGGTGGACGACATTTCGACTGCGGCGTGCGGGAGGGAATGAAGGAGCGAAGGCGATGATTTTGTTAGAGGATAACAGGACGACAGGCGACAACGACGAGCACAACAGTTATAGGGATGAATGCATGATGTCTTCGCTCATGCGGACGCGTGCAAATCCGGCAGGTGGCGCAGCTGGGTCACATGATGAGATAGGCCTACTAGCACTTTCTTTAGTTTGCCCCAAGATCAAGTGACACGAGTACCTATTCTTTGTGCAAATTCGCCTTCCTTACCGTACATGCTACAATATGTTGTAGTCTCTCTGTTCGATTACTAATTGTGGATACACGCTTTTCTCTCTCGCAAACTCAAGGAATCCCGTGGCAAAATGCGGTGCCGTCCTGAATGATCGTCTCGGCTGTGTTGCGACCGAGTTGAGTTCATTCGTTGGTCATATACGAACAAACTCCAATATCACAAAAATCTCCTCCATCAGTTTCTTGGTGCGATATAAAAGAGTTTTGAGATCAGTAGTGGAGCTCACCTCGACGGTCATCAATAGTTTTGCCAGAAGTATAAAACATCGTCTCGGTTGTAGATCTATTGTTCTGAACCTCGTCTTCATTGCTTTAGGGTGTCTGATCTTTACAGCAGTGTTGCAGTATAACCACTCACTACTTACCAATCACCATCATCCAGACTTTCGTGATCCTTCTTCACCCATCAGATCTTCTGCCATCATGTCTTCCACTGTCCAGATTTATAGTGCTGTGAGTTCTCACTACTCAGCCGCCTCAGCTGGCCGTACCAAATCAGGCAGTTACGAGTCAACCGTCGCAAAGGCCTTCGGCTACTCCGAAGATGAACTCTCTTCAATCCCTCAAGAGTCTAATCTAGGTCTCAGCTGTGGCAACCCTCTCGCACTCGCGGCTCTGAGACCTGGCGAAACAGTACTTGACCTTGGTTCCGGCGCCGGCTTTGATGTCTTCCTTGCCTCTCCCAAGGTCGGATCGACCGGCCAATCCATTGGAGTCGATATAAATCAAGACATGCTCGCCAAGGCGGAGCGAAACAAGGAGAAAGGTGGTTACACGAATGTGCGGTTCGTCGAGGCGCCCATCACCGATATCAAACCCATTGGGTCAGACTCCGTGGATTGTGTCATCTCGAATTGTGTTGTTAATCTGGTCCCGGAGGAGGAGAAACACCTCGTATTCAACGAGATGCACCGGATACTAAAGCGCGGTGGTCGAGTAGCTATCAGTGATATTCTGATCAAGGAGGGCAAGGAGCTGCCGGACACGTTAAAGCAAGACATGGCATTGTATGTGGGGTGTATTGCAGGAGCCAGTCTAATTGGTGGATATGAGAAGTATCTCAAGGACGCCGGCTTCTCAGAGATCTTGATCGTGGATAACAAGAAGGACCTGAATGTCTACAATACAGACGTGGTTGGTGGTGAAGAGTCCAAGTCCTGCTGTGGGACTGTGATGCCAGTTCAGCAACCAACGAAATCATGTTGCGGCACAACAACCTCCAGCAATGGGCCTTCAGACAAGGACATGCAAACGAACACTGCATCAAATCCCTCAACAGCCAAAGTTAACCTCAAAGACATTGATTTCAACGCCTACGCCGGCTCATACAACGTGTACGCTGTAAAAGCGTAATACACCAAACCCCTAGACTCGCCTCAACAACACTTCGCGATTATCTCTCGGAACCCGTATGAAGGCTTCCTCAGCTCACGTTCTGCAGCTCCAGAACACTGAACTCTCAATGCTGAGCGACTCGAGCAAACCAGCCTTCTCGACCTACCTCGGACCGCCAACTTATGCGGCACCGAAGCCATTGTTACGTTCCGCCGCGAATCAGATCTCAAACTGACCCGCCCAACCAACAATCAGACTCCCACGCCTACGTGACTCCCCATCCGAGTCAGTCGACCATCCGTCTTTCTCAACACCTCAAACAAACACTGCGGTTAGACACCGCCCTTCTGCCTCCTCTCCTTCCACAGTCGGTGCGACGCCAAAACACCGCCAGTATCAATGCGGCATTATGCAGAATCTCGGATGAGGTGTCCTTCGGTCGAAGATATGCTGAGGCACGGTAATGAGCTGGAAATGGATGTCAGTACCATAGCGAGGTTTATGTATTGTTGGCCAATTCCCATCGACGAAAGGTCTTATATATCGAGATGAGCTCTCGTCAAGTTTGACTTCGATGCTATCGTAAACTTTTCACATCGAATGAGATTGAGTATGTATGCATGCATACAGCATATGAAGGGTGCTCCGATACTATTATCTACCTGAGCAGAGTTATCATCCTCACGTGGCTGCTGTAATCCCAGTTTATCTAGTGCTATCATCTGTCAAACTTCCCTCCTTGCAATCCGTGGACGCGATTTTTCTATGCTCCTCCCCGCTCCGTTCCCAATGAACTCCATAAACAGCCCACACATAAATACAGTACAGTACATCATTACACATTTGATCCACCAGGACTTCTGTCCCGCCCTTGCCCCTGATCCAGCAGCAGCGTCGGCTTGATGTAGTTCTCGTCTAACGACTTCAGCCATGCCGTTGAATCGATATCACCTCGTGTGGCTCCACGTATAAGATCTCTAATCCCGCTTACGCTGCCTCCTATTCCTGCTGTCTGTGCTGTATGCGTGATAGGATGTGATGTGTGCAGTAGATTTGTAGTGCTTGGGGAAGACTGCGCTGTGATATCTTCGTCGTTGACCATTATCTCTGGTGTTGAGCCCGCAACATTGGATTTTGAAGATGGTTGATATCGAGGTGAAGGTTTGCGTTGTGACGGTGCGGCGGGAGGGAGGTCGAGTTCGGCGCCGGGATCGGCATCGGAGTCTTCGTTGTCGGAAATGGTGTTTGACGTGCTGCTGTGGGAGAGGAGGAGATTGTCGGTCTGTTCTATTTCTTCACGATCACGTTGAGCGTTCTGGCTGTTTTTCCGGGCCATACGAGCCCGCTCGCGAGAACTTGGCGAGTGGCGGTTGCTACTGCTGTAACCTCTGTCTGCATTTCTCTGTCTGGAAGGGCGACCGTGCTTTGCTGAGCCATTCATTGGTGCTTGTGAGGCATCCACGTAATCAAGGCCGATACTAGCAGAGCCTTTAGGCGTATGGCCAAAAGCCTGACCTCCCCGCTTGTAATAAGTTCCAGCATTCGTGGTTTCGATGTCAAACTCGTCGTCCGAATCGATTTCTTCGACTACACCAGTTCGGATGCCAAGAATCTGAAGCATACTGGCTGTTGTACCACCAAAGATGATGACTGTCAAGACGACTACGACGAGAACCGTCGCGCGAAGAGCAGCTCCATTCTCGCCTGAGAGGCCCGCTGCGAGAGCTACCCCAACAGCTCCTCTTAGACCTGCCCAGAACAGCATACATTGATAGTTGTATGGTAGCTCATCAGGCACGTCCACACCTCGTCGTCGCGCTCTTAATCGAATTATGTAGTTGATTGCTTTTGACAGTGGGAAGACTGACAGCCATCTTGCAGCACAAATGCCAACAATGGTAACCAGGATGAATAGTGGCTTGTAAACAAGATTTGTTTCGGTGAAGAGAGTCATTCCGAGATAGATAAAGATGAAATTCTCGGACAGTTGTGCTGTGATCTGGAAGATGAATTTCGTCGTCAGTTGTGTCCTTCTCGACATGTTGTAGTAAGCGTAATGTTTAAGCGTGATTCCAGTGAATAGCAACGAGACGATGCCTACACTCTGAGTTAGCTTTAGAGAGATGAGGGCACAATTGAGTACGTACCTGACATTTTGACGCCATTTGAGAAAAAGTAACTCGCATAGGCAATCAAGAGGACAATACAAGCCTCAATTTTGGGAAACCTTCGGATTAGGGTATACTTCAGAATAATTGCAGTTCCCACTCCTATGAGGATTCCGATAACCACAGATGTGAAGAAGACGAGTAAGAAGAAGCCTATGGCTTCGAACAAACTCAATATTGTCAAACTTCCTGCCACTGCTCCTTCCCTGTACCTTTGTGCTGTCTCGAATAGGACAATAGCAATGGCATCGTTCAAAATAGACTCTCCGAAGATGACAGTGTAAAGTTTCGGTTCGACTTTGTATAAGTTGAAGATGGCAAGAATGGTAACAGGATCAGTAGCGGATAAGGTTGCGCCTACTGAGATGGCCTCGACAAAGGTGATGCTTAGTCCATCCAGCGGTATTCTCGTCCATAACCACAGTATGATGCCCAACGAAACAGCAGATATGAAGGTGCCGGCAAATGCAAAGGTCAATATTGTTCCTATGTGTCGAAAAAAGTTTCCCTGATGTAGCTCGTAGCCAGATGCCAAAATGATTGGAGGTAGTAAGAGGTTGAAGAAGAATTGGTAGTCGAAACTGACACTGTCCTGTATTGAGCGGCCTGGCGACACTCTTATGATCAGTCCTACCACCATCCCAGCAAATATGGACACGACTGTCTCATGGACAGCTTGTATTTTCCTCTGTTGCAGGATATAACTGGTGAACAGCGCCGCGATCAGCAGCATGATCACGATGAAGAGCGCCCATGATGTGAAGATCTCCTTCTGACCTGCCTCCGCTGGATCGTCCAAATCGGTATCATCCACCGCTCGTCGGAGGACGTGGAGCACTGAGGAAGAAATAGATTCAGCCATATTGTTGGGGTGGTTTGCGAAATGGTGTAGTGGTTAAGGCTGAACTCGACGGTGGTGGTTCATTTGTGCTTGCGGAGCAGTCATCGGAAATATGTAAATACGGTTGTAGCAGACGGAGGACATGCGACATTAGCATACAAGCTCATTCAACATACATAACACGACGAAGTGAGCACATTCAACTACACCTGACACTCTGGTCCTCCCATCTGCCAGCCAGTTACACACGAGTACCGCAGGCACGTTGCCGAACTTTTGCCGTCAAAGCGCAACTGAACGTTTGAGACAGAGTGATGCACAATTCAAGTTGTTAGGGAACCCGATGTGCAAAATGCTTCTATTAATTGAGAATGCTAGTGATGCTTGTCATGTACAATTGTTATACCCAACGTTGCATGCAGAACAGCAACTCTTTGCTACTGCTCCTCCCTAACCCACCCAATGCACGTTCTGTGAGAAGGAACCATCACCACGCAAAATATTGCACCTCCTTGATACTTAGAACGCCTAACTTATTCATCGCCATCATGCTTCATCACATCCCACAGATTGCCAAAACTCATTATAGTCTATTCCACCCCACTAGCAACACTGCCGTTATTGGCACCGCCTCCAAAGGTGAGCTTTAGTTTTGTTCCGCCTGGAGGCATCGAAGCTCGTGGAGTACCGATTCTCGATCCATTCGCCGTCGATGTGCCGTCACCTTCACCCAATGTAGCGAGACCTGGGTTTTCAGCTTGTTGAGCCGCGATCATTTCAGCGCATTTGTTCTGTAGAGCATGTTAGTCACTAATCAGTTTGTCCAAATCGTAATTCTCTGCTTACCTCGATCATGATTGCATCGTTATACAACATGCTTCCATCCTCGTTGTAGGTCTTGGCATTCTTAGCAAGCAAAGTGATGTCGGTCTGCAGATCCTGTAAACTGTTGTACTTGTGATCGCTGATGCGCCCTTCAATCGTGTCGATTGCAATAGGATTAGTGATGAAATTGTAATAGTCAGGATACAGCTTCCGTGGCGGGATTTCAAGGAAGGGTCCTATAATTGCACGCACGGGAGGATCGTCGTCGTCGTCAGGATCCGGTGAACCGTCATCGCTCTCTTCGACTTCCAAGCCTTTGATACTGTTGACGATTGTCTTCAGCGACTTCTGCAACATGCTGCGTTCGCTAGTACTCAAAAGGTCAACCTTTCTCGTTGCGCCTCGCTTGCGCTTGGCAACTGGTAGTTCCTCTGCCTCCTCCTCGACCTTGCGCTTGTTACTCCCTGGCTTTCGACCACGCTTCTTAGGCTGCTGAACTGGCTCTGGCTCCTCTGTGCTCGCTCGGCTAGGTGCAGGTGATGACTCGACATCACCATCGCGCTTAGCTTTGTTGGTTCGTCGCTTATCAATTCGCGCTTGTTTTCGCTTAACTGCGTCGCCTACTGAATCCTCCGAATCGTCGACAGCCGCCAGCCACTGCTCTTCAGTCAACCCATCGTCATATCGCACTTGATGCTTTATTCGAGCACCGCGTCCAGCATATTCTTCTTCCACCTGTTGAACAGGTTCATCGTCTTGTAGGTAGATGTCTGGTAGCTCCTCTTCACCCATGAGACGTGGAAGCGCCTTTCCTGGACCATAGTCATCATTGACCAGACGGTCCTTGTCCATTTTGTGAAAGAGGACAAGCTCCTCTTCTGATCGAGCCATTATTTCGTTTAGATCATCATCCTCCATCTCCTCTGCATCATTGCCGACTGCTTCAGCGGCTTCAGCAGCCTCAAGTAGTGTTCGAAGAAATGCGTCTCGTTCTTCATTCGTTGACTTGTTATCAAATTTACCAGCTTGAATAACTTTGCCGTCCATGTCGAGCTTGTATTGCGCTCGCTCCAGAATCTTCTCTTCGACCGAATTGGAACTGATGAGACGCAGGATACGCACTTCGTTCTTCTGGCCAATACGATGAGCACGATCTTGAGCCTGCAAGTCTTGGTGGGGATTCCAATCCGAATCATAAATGATAACTGTATCAGCCGTCTGCAAATTTAGACCGAGACCACCAGCACGAGTCGACAGCAAGAAGCAGAAATATGGCGAGTTTGGTTCATTGAACAGCTTGAGCAGTTCGGACCGCTCGTCAGCTTTGGTCGCACCATCAAGACGCAGATAGGAGATACCTCGCAGGCGCAGAAAGTCTTCCATGATGTTCATGATCTGGGTCATCTGGAAGAACATCAGAACACGATGGCCTGTAGCTTTGAATTTAGGCAGCACACGGTCAAGCAGCTCGAACTTGCCAGATGTTCGCCAGATAGAGTCGTTTGTGCCACGGCCAGGATTCATTTGGTCTTCTACAGGTTCGAAGACATATGGATGGTTGCAAAGCTTTCGTAGCTGCATGAGCATATTGCTGAGACCACGCATGCTGGTCTTACCTCCTTTGCCATCCGTCACGGCGAGCTTGTTGTGGGTCATTAGTTGCATGTAGAGCTTAGTTTGCAGTGCAGAGAAACGGCACTTGATGACACGTTCTTGTTTGTCGGGCAAATCTTTCTCGACATCCTTCTTGAGACGTCGAAGTAGGAAGGGTCTCAACACCTTGTGCAGACGGCGAATAACAAGCAATTGTTCTTCCTCCGTCAACTCCATTCGATCTTGACCGCCAGTGTTTGCGAAAGGAGTATTGAACCATTCATCGAATGACTTGGCGGATTTAAAGATGTTCGGCAGGACAAAGTTGAGGATCGCCCAGAGCTCAGTCAAGTTGTTCTGCAATGGCGTTCCGGTCAGAATAAGTCGATATCGAGTACTGTAGTATGAAGAAAGCGTGCTACTCAGTTTCGATTGCGCGTTCTTCATACGATGACCCTCGTCAATGATCATGTGTATCCACTTGATTTTACTAAGTACTGGACGATCCTTGATGATGTACTCGTAAGTCGTGAGTAACACTTGGAACTTCTCCATTCTGATACGTGTTTGCTGTTGCTTTCGTGTATTCGGCGGACCCTTGTAGACGATCTTCGACACCTGCGGCGCCCACTTCTCAAACTCCATAGTCCAGTTTGTCAACGTACTGAGCGGCACTATGACCAGGAACGGGCCATTCATGCGTTTTGTTTCAATAAGGTATGTGATTAGTGAAATAGTTTGGATAGTTTTGCCCAGACCCATCTCGTCAGCCAACACACCATTGAGTTTGTTGTTGTAGAGCGACACCATCCACTGCAAACCTTTCAACTGATACTCTTTCAATGTACCGCCAACAAGTATGCTGGGTTGTTCGGTGACCTCTTCTTTAATCTTGTGAGCTACAGCATAGTAATCAACCTTGCGGCCACCATCCTCGTCTTCAGAGCCTATCTCGGCTTCTTCAGGCTCAAAGTTGTCAGCTTCTCCAAACCTCTCTGCTGTGCTTCGCTGCTGAGCGCGGACGGATGCAGCGAGTTGGTTGAGGAAGCCATCAGTCTGCTTAAGCAAGTGAGTAATGCGCGAATCCTTTGCTTGTCCAAGAAGTTTGAGATACGTTTCTTCGTCGTTGGCTTTCAGAGCTTGAAGACGCTGCTTAGCTGTTCGCTCGATACGTTTCTGCTCTTCTCGCTCCATATATTGGTGTTGAGCAACCATAGCTTTACCCAGTTTTTGAATTCTTGCTTTTTGACTTAGTCCATGGGACTTGATCTCGTTTCCATGAGCAATCACAGACAAGAGCTGGTCGTTGGCCTTGGTTTTCTCTTTGTTCTCCCGGGCGTCTCTCTGTTGCTTCTCAAGCTTCTCAGTAATCTTCGCTTCACGGAGGGACTGCTTTTTCATACGGCGGTGTAAGGCACGATTGGCGGTCATAGCAAGGTTATCATAATTGAAGAGTTCCTGCTGAATCTCACGTCGAAATTCTCGCTGGCGCTGCAGCAACGAAAGCTTCTTGAACTCAATAAGCGTTTTCATCCTCAGGCTTTCGTCATCAGTGGCTTCTTTCGACTTGCTGCTGTCCCAAGAGGCGATATTGACTGGCATAGCGGCCAGCTCAGCCTTGCGTGCTTGAATCCGATTGTATAATATTCGCTCTTGATCTTCACGAACCTGCTCGACATCAACCCCATATGGCATCAGACTTGGTATACGGGGACGTTTTGCTCGTTGCGAATGATCGGCAAAGCTTATTGTTCGAGGGAAGAGATCGTAAGGAGATTGGTATGATTCGAAGAAAGATTTGGCAAGCTTGATATCCACAGGAGCGCTCTGCTTGCCTTGCTCGGCGTTATTGAGAACTTTCTCAGCAGCCTGGAGAGAAGTGACTGAGGGCATCGCGGCTCTGTTTCGTGGGAATACCTTATCTTGCAACACTTGTGGTAGAGGCACGTTCTTTGAGAGCATCTTGAAAGCTTGTATCTGCAACCTAAGCAACTGCAATTGATCAGAAGTGAAGCCGGCTGCACTAGTGACAACGCGCTGCTGGCCAGCATTTTGCGCCTGAACAACAGCTTGGGATGGTGGCTGGGCTCCAGTCATGGATTGGACACTGTCCATTTGGTTGTCCGCAGGCTTCGTCCCATTTGAGGCAGCGCCATTAACTTGACCGTTCATCTGAGATTGCGACTGCTGTTGGCCACCTTGTAGCTGCGCCTTCTGTTGTTGTAGCAGGGCCTGTTGCTTAGCAGCAGCCATCTTGCGTGCATTTTGCTGCGCTTGGACAAGCTGGAGCAGTTGCTGTAGTCTAACTAGCTCGGGATCATTGTTCGAGGTTCCTTGGGACTTAAGCAATTTGTATTTCTCGAAGGCAGCTTGTATCTGTTGTTGTGTAAGATTGTTAGGGATATGAGGATGTGACTGCGGCATGGCACTCGGCTGAACTGAAGCCATGTTGGCAAGGGTCAAAGTCGCAGTAAGGCTCGTAACATTGAGGTGACGGACAAGCCGGGATAAGAGAGGACCCCTGGTGACTACCCAGGAGATATCGTTATCTTTGGCTGCAACATGTTGTTAGTGGTGTGAGCATTAAGAAATAAATCTTAGCGTAATGCGCATGGTAAATGGTTGAACAGTGGGATGAGGTGCAACAAGTGAAAGGTGGATAGAACAAGACTGACTCACAAGGAGTGTGGGACAAATGAGTGGCTAGAGTGGTGCCTCAAATAATTCGTGCAGACGGTTATGGTGGTTGTCGAGGTGGTTTGTATACCCTATTGATGGATTACTGTCGCGGTCTGTCGCGTCTTGGTTTCGAATCGATGGGCAGGACGATGCGACCGAACATCTCTGACTCCCGCGAAGAGAACTAGAGAATCACATGATCGTGCTAGGAAGCTTGGCATGTTTGGATCCTATGCTTAGGGCTCAAATGTACAATCTCGTGGTACGTTACAGCAAGATCATTCATTAACACACCGAGACTTCACATTATTATTGATACAACAAAAGGGCTCAGGCCACGATAAAGGTTACATAAAGAGGATTTTGGTAGCCGTATGTTCTTGAGTATGAATGAGTATGCGTGCTCCCCAAAGAATATCGGACTATAAGCATCAAATCTCATGCAACTTCCATATAATGCCGCAGCAGAGGTATGAATTGCTAGCTAGGCCTAGATATTCTACTCGATTTTGGCCTCGTTCATACCTATACACAGCAAGCGAAGCTCCACGCTAAGACGTTGCTCACTTTAGACTAATCTGTACTCCAACAATCAAGCGATCAACGTTCTTTTGGCTGGTGGAGGTGGAGGCGCAGGTTTGCCAATACCTGGCTTGGAAGCTCGAGACGGTGGCGGAGGTGGTGGTGCTCTTCGTCCAACTGGTGTTTGCGATCCAGTGCTGATCGGTGTAATTGGGGAAGCTGACCTGATCATAGAGGCCAGTTGTGCATCATCTGCAAACACGTCCTGTTGTGGTGCTGTATCGACTCTTCTGAGGTTCGATCTTGTGGATTGAATTGTTAGCGAATCGCTTGGTATTCTGGACAAGCGTTCCGAGAGTGCAGGAGAGAGATCTCGACTGGGATGAGGAGACTGGTGATGGAAGGTAGTGGATCGACCGAACCCTGGGCGCATCGCACGTGGTTCATCGTAATCCACGGCAGGCGGGTCGCCATATCTTGCGGAAACCGATCGATTCGATTTAATGCTAGGGCGCACTTCTGGGACTGGTATCTCCTCTTGCTGTGAATACGTAGACATATACGATTTAACAGTATTGGACCTCCCTCTAGGGACAGGTTTACTGCTCTGATTCTGACCTAATACTGCCCGAGCTGGCCATTCGTTTGTCAAAGAAACAAGTGCTTCCCTGCACCGATCGTGGTATGCAAGTTGTGCCTCTAGAAATGCCGTAAGGTCGTTAATGCTTTCGGCTTCAGCCTCTTTGATGTCAAACATGCGCCGGTGAACTTCCGCTTCGGCTTCTTCGTATTTTGCTTGTTGTGAACGCAACTCCTCTTCGACACGGAAATCTTCCTTCTTCGCCTTCTGCATTTTGGCAAGAGACGTGTCGTATGCAAGTCGTCGGGATTCGAATTTCTTCCGCGCAGCTTGATACTCCTTCATTTGAACAAAGGATCGCTCCAACGAATCGTGCCAGCTATCTGTAGCTGCACTGATGTAAGACTCTTGAGCTCTTGCCATTTGTTCTTGTGTACGACCGAATGCTGTTCGAAGTCAGTAACAGATCCCAACCACTGTAGACTGGACATACTGTTAAGGCATTGACCAAATTCTGAGTCGTGCTCAAAGTCTTCGGAATGAGTGATCATGCTGTTTCCCAAGTACGCGATGGGCAGCATTAGGTCAGAATCAGAG
>Ga0181460_10003_pt1 | contig 27995 bp, 19 predicted proteins | sample InSIn3SAF170_FD_119808 | JGI IMG/M metagenome (GOLD analysis project Ga0181460, IMG submission 119808) | Clean room microbial communities from NASA Spacecraft Assembly Facility at Jet Propulsion Laboratory, Pasadena, California, USA -... ... | reverse complement strand
AAATCAAGAATTTTTGGTCCAATCAGATTCAATTTATCTCAAATTTACACAGTAATTTTTTCTCTTTTCCCTGTTACAATAAAGGGACAAAATGGATTTGGTTGACCAATATATAAAACTGTATGGAATTAGTTTAATGGTTTGCATCAAATATTAGAATAAAGATACACTACATCAAATTAAATATGCATATAGTCATTCAAACCTAGATCATTGCACATAAAAAAAAAGGTAATATTCATTCTCATTAATAAACATTGATATGCATATTTGCAATTTGTTCCCTTAGTATTTTGTTTCTCCTCTCTACCAACTTTTGATAACTACAAACTTTCATATTTGAAGACTGATTATGGACTTCTTACTAACTTGTCCTAATAACAACCATTTCCATTATTCTTCTCACTAATTCACTGTCTTAGCTTCGTTGAATTCTTCTTTCACCTCCTATCTCTTCATGTCCATTTTGTCCCTTCATCTTCCATTGCATCCTTTCAGCATCTATTAAACTCTTCCTCTGTTTTACTCACTTCCTTATATGTGCAAACATACACATTATAGTAGCTTGTATCATGTGTACTTGTTTCATATATGCCTTAACCATACTAGGCATGCACAACTTCTATCACACGCTTATCATATCTTTTATCATATCTACTTGTTTTATATGTACTTTTTTTTCATCACATGTATTTGTTTTATATATTTCTTTATGTTTTTCTTTTTTATATACCATGGTAAATTGGTAACCCGTTAGAGTAATTTGGGCAGGGTTCAAGATCAAATCTAGTGGCTTCCACTATAATACCAAAAGTATATCCAACAACTTGTGAGCCAAATATACCAAGAATTTATGACTTAGCAAGAGTCACCACTTCATGAAAGTGGGAAAGCCTACTCCTTGGGTGTTGTGATATATTCTCATAGAATTTGAAACCTAATATCTCATATATATAGACCAAAAATTTATGACCTAATAAGAGTCCAGACTTCACAAGAGTAAGAAAGCCTACTCCTTGGACCTTATCAAAATGGGCCAAAAATATTCCTAGAAAATTTGAAACCTAATATCTCATATATATACCTTAACAATAATTAAAATACACAACTTTTATAACACACTTTCCTAGTGTACACATTCCTTTCGTAAATTCTGGCCACTCCTATTCCTGTTCAGCCATCTTTATTTAGATGATCATAAAGTCCAAAAACTGAAGATGGTGACTCAATCCAACGTGGGCAGCTCCAAGTATCACTTAGGGAAGAATTCTATGTTTTCCAACCGATATTTCTACAAATTTAACCAACTTCATAGAATATACTTTTGAAAAAGTTAATAACTTCCAGGACACGCTGTACACGCTGTAACAACTGACAAAGGTAACTTCTTACACATGAACACACAAAACCAAACATGAGTCTTAACCAGAAGGAACAAACGCGGGTTTTCCCATCAAAATAGATTCGATGATATTATTGATAACAGATAAGCCAAAATACATGTTACAATTCTGCGAAAATCGAAGCAGAAGAGAAACTAAACTCCATATGGATTCAATATGGCTGAATAGGGGAAGCATATTCTGTCATTTACAATGAAAAAAATTACAGGAGGAGACGGATTGATCTACATATTACAGTATTTGTTACCCTCTTACACAACGCTCTTTACAGTATTTCGTTCCTGTGGTAGCTTCAAGATATCGTTGCAAGTCCGGCTGCAACTCAATTCAATTTACATGTCTATGTATTAATTTTCGCAGATACATGTCTGTATATTTCATATGAAAAATATAAGTATTTCCTGACATACTAGTCAAATTCCCGGGCATCCGATAACCAACCCACTCTTCGGTTTTCTCTTACAATTGAGGATCTTATTTCTTCTTCTGTTTTCTCGTGAGTTATTTTGAGAGGTACGCCTTCAGAGATATCGTCGGTGTCTTGGATGTGAGGGTTGTCGATGAAAATGAAGGGGGCGTTACATTTCTCGCTGATTGTCTGCAGAGTTTCTCCTTCCCCAACCATGTATATCTCCTCGCACGGCCGTTCCTCAACGATTGGCCTGCCTGTAGCAAGAGCTGCCATAAACAATATGGCAATCAAGAAGGAGAAATTCAAAGAGAGCGATCTATTATTTGCAGCTGCTGCCATGATTATTGGAAATATATACGTTGAGAGGAAGCAAAGAATATGCACAAAAAAGGTATAACTTTTTCAAACCAGTTACAGAGAAAGAGGGGTAGCCATGATTATTTGTATGCAGATGAGAGTTGTGAGGGTCAGGTGCAATGTGATGGCAAGAGATGAATGCGTCGGGTGAGGGGATGACGATGGATGTCACGTCTGTCTTCCCAATGGCAAAGAGTCGTCACGGGTTTTGCTCTGTCGTTGGTGGGAGCCATCACGGCTTTTTCTCTGGTCGATTCCTAGGAATGGTTGTTCAGGAGGAAACTGGCTCAACGTATAGGTGGGGTTAAGGTTGAAGTTGAGTCGGTCTATTGCTACCTGTGGGAGTCGTTAGACTTGGTAGCAGATCTAGAATATATATTTGAAAACCCTTCATTGATATGGCATTGTAGCCTTGTTGATTGTAAGAAGGATGATGTTGATGGCCCTTCCTCATTCTTTCTAGATTACTACTATCATATATTTGAGAAACATTTAGGGATCAGGTTTTGGTTATTGAGTAAGATGTGTTATATTGAGATGAATCTGGAAACATTGGATAAGGTATTATTGTTATAATTGTTCTTCACTTGAGATCAGTTGGAAAAATTTAAAAATTGACATATGGTATATATGATAAAATCCTCAAAAGAAAATAGCAAATGGTTATTTTTTTCTCTAAAATTGTTCTTCTTATAAAATGAGGATCTAGGATTCTATTTATAAAGCAAATTCTTGAAAGCAAACCAAATAAAAACTACACATTTCTTTTTAGTTCACTAAACCAATAAGCCAAAGATTCTGATGTTAAGATTACCTAAACTTGTGATATATCCATGTAAGGGATATTAGACTTTATTTATTGTGCATAATTAAATTATTTGTATATGCACAATTAATTAATATTAATTAATATTGAGGATGTAAATATGCACCAACCGTGCAACACGCCCCACCTCCCCACCATATGTTTTCCTTGTAGATGACAAGAAGGAAGGAGGATGTACATGATATCTGCCTACTAAGAAAACTTCCTTCACTTCTATCAAGGATCAATAATGAGGGAACTTGGCTTTAGTGGGTGGCTTCATGAAAATATTTGCACTCTAATCTTTTGAATGACAAAGCTACAAGTCAACAACTTTATCATAGAGTAATTGTGTGTAGTGCATATGGGCCTCAATGTGTTTAGTATGTTGGTGCTAAACTGGATTGTGGCCTATGTGGATGACACTTTGATTGTTACACAAAAGAGTTGTAGGTTGATCTTGAGAAAAACATAAAGGTAGTTCCATGCAAATTTCTTCAGTCAAGTCCCTTGAAATTATGTTTGATGTCCCTTTGATGTACTTCTCAAATGTCAAAAGTCAAAAGTGAAAGAATAAATTATACTAAAGTCATCTTTGCAATTGACACCAATGTTTCTAAGTAAACAATAGCTTCATGATGTGAGAAACCCTTTCCAACAAACCAACCTCTAAACTTATCCACACTTCTATCTACTAAAAACTTGGTCTTGTAGACATATTTGCAATGAAAGAATTTGTAGCCTTCAATGAGTCAAACAAGATCCTAAGTGTCCTTTGTCATAACAAGTTCATTTCTTCTTGGATAGTTACTTCCTATTCAAGTTGACCACTTGCTTCTTTATATGTACGAGGATATTTTGTCTCAATGTGTTGTGCCATAAGAGTTAAACCACCTATACAAAATTCAGAGTGTGTCTTACAGGGTTTCTTGGATCACCAATTATAGAATGAACAACTTCCTTTCTTTATAAAGTTTCCCAACGGAATTTGTTGAGCTTATAATTTTCATTGTAATATCAATCCTCTAGGTCCATTTTGGAAGTAGAGTGGTTATAGATGTAGGATTTGTAGATTGAACTCTAAGAGGAGGATCTAAAGATGTAAGATCAATAGATTGAACTATATATTGCACTATAGGAGGAAAAGCTAAATGTGATGTTCTATGTTCATCATTTGAAGAAGAATAATAATTATTTTAAAAAGAAACAAGCTCCTTTGAAGTAAATGAAAACAAAAGAAGTGACAAAGAAGATGTAGGCATAGGGGCTCAGAGTTGTTCATCAAATAAAAAATCTCTCCCAAATATAACCTCTAAAGAGTTAGGTACACATAGGCAATAGGATTTTACATCTTTAGCAAAACACTAAAAAATATTTGCTCAATCTTTAGTTGCATTTCTCACTCTATGGCTTTACAACCAAACACTTTAAAATGATTAACATTAGACTCAATAAAAAAAACCAAGGTTTTTTTAGAGTTACATTCTTACAAATCCTATAGGAGTATGATTCAAGATGTAGTTAGAAAAATTTATATTATCTATCCAAAACAATGGTTCTAATTTCTTTGGTTGAACCATATAATTAGCCATTTTCTTAAGTGTTTGATTCATACATTCAACTACTCCATTTTTCTATCAACTATAAGGCATTATATGTGGCATTTAAATGACCTGTTTAGAGAAAATCTCAATGAAATTTGTATTAATATATTCTCTACAATAATTAGTGAAAATCCCCTTAATGAGATGACCCAATTTTTTTTCAATCATTGCTTAAAAAGAGACAAAGAGATTGAAAACTTCACTTTTGATCTTCGCAAAGTAAACAAGTGTGTTGCATGTGATCATCAACGAAAGTAAGAATGTATCATGCTCCATAAAATGATGGAGTAGAAAATGGCCCACTGATGTCACTCTAATATAATTCATGTGGTGTTGGTGGTTAATAGGAATGACCAAAAAGAAAAATCTTTGCAATGCTTACCAAAAAAAATCCATAACAAACACCATCATTACATGAAACAAGGGGTAATTTGTGCACAATTTAGTGCTCCATGAATTTTTGCATGTAACATTAGTTCAAATAATCAAATTGTTTGTGGCTAAGCTTACTCTAGAATGATTGTGATATGTGAGGAAGGCTCAAAGCTATCAAATATGTATATTCTTGAAGAGCAATTAGTATGCCCTAAAGCTGTTATAATATGTGGATCCTTTAGATCTCTAATTACAATATCATGAGGAAAAAATTTAATAGTTTTGCAATTACTAAAGTGAGTAATTTGAGAAATGGAAAGAAAATTTGCAGAAAATATAAGGAGAATACATTATTAAATTTCATGTCAAGAAGAACTATCATTCCTACTCCTACAACATTTAAAGGAAAGTTATCATGGACAAAAATATGTTGGGTTGTACAATCATTAAGACTAGAGAAAACATCCCTATGATTAACCATAGAACAAGAATCCTCTAATTCTAAAATCCATTCATGAAAGGACTAACATGCAACTACAGAAAGAGAATGAGGCTTAGAATAAGTAGAAGAGGAGGAAGTATCAAATTGAATATTATATTTTTCATGGTAGCTTCTAATACTTGCATCTTCTTCCAACAATGTGTGTCAAGATACCCATCTTTGTACGAAAGGATTAAGACTTAGGAGGTTTTTTCTCCTTTAGAGTAGTAACTTGTTGATACTTTGGATGTGGAGGAGTCACTATAGGTGGCTTGGTTATCATGCTCTATTTGGCTTTTCTAAATAGCTTCTTGAAGGCTTTGAAGCCCATGTGATCATGAGAAAACAATGCTTTCTACTTAGTACTTGTGTCAAGTGCACTCATATGCAAGAGCTTATCTTATACACATGTCAATTGGTCACAAAGTAACTCAAAAATTTGGCATTTTAAAATTGGATTTTAATGCATCTTTAGTTGAATAAAAAGGTATGGACAAAAATATCAAAAGGAGCTTTGAGTTTAGAAAGAACTGAAATTATTGTTTATAATCATTTATACTATTGATTCCACAACCACCAAGTTGGAGTCTTAAGATGTTAAATTCTATGATAGTACCCGATTTCAAAAGAAAGAAAAAAATGTCAAATCAAGAAAGATGAGTTGATTTTTTGGTTGATGAATTCATATCAAATTGATTTTCATATGGAGTTGTTCAAACTTCAACCATTCTTTATGAGGTGTAATAATAAATTGAATGTGAAATTTAAAGATCTTTAGAGATTGTCATGTAAATTAGAACTCTAACTTTGTCATTATGATTAAGCCATATTTTATGTTTCTTTAGATTAATTTGTCTAATATCTAGCCTAATAGCCATCTAATATAACCCTTTACTCTTGAATAAAATCTTTGACTAAATTTTTTTAAAATAATAGTTTATATTAATTAATCAAACGCATGAGTAATTTAGTCAGAATAGAAAACTAAATGCAAAATAAAATAATTTATAACTTTATATTAAAAAAAAAGGAAAAAAAACCAAATTACCGCATCATAGATCTTGAAAATTCATCAATTTTATAAAAAGGATATTAAAAAATAAATAAAAGGTTGAAATTATGAGCCTAACAAATTCAGAAATGAAAACGAAACCTACCAATCTTTAAAAAGAAACCAATTTTCACCCTATTAAACTATAGTAGAATTATTTATTCTGTTTAAAATTCATCTCCAAAATTGAACTTCGAAACTTAGGCTCGAAGTGCCATGTGGTACTTTCCGAGTAACTACACAATATGCCTTGCATGAGTTTTGGTTAGATATAATGTGACATTGAATGGACAAAGTTGGTATTTTCTAACTATACATGATGCCTTGCATTGAGTTAGCTTAATGTTGAGTACATATAAAGGTATAATATAAAGACATAATGTGACACTGAATGGAAAAAATTTACGTGGCGACCACGTCATACCGTGTGTTACTTGGTAATTGGGTGTTGAGTTATTGACGCTGTAGAGGTGGGGATGTGGTTGTTAATGTCAAAATGATAGGAAGACATGTGAGGGGAAAATTAATGAAAAAATTAGTGCAGGAAAGAATTTACTTTAGGTTACACTACGGTCGGGGTTCACGTGGAGTATAATGCCAACAAGAGGGCGGCTCATTGGGCCCAATGAAACGAGCCACGTGGAGTATAAAATGAATAAGGTTCACGTGGAGTATAATGCCAACAAGAGGGCGGCTCATTGGGCCCAATGAAGCGAGCCACGTGGAGTATAAAATGAATAATTGTTTTTAGGGAGTTGGGTTATACGATTAAGTGCTGAATGTAGTAATAATTGTTAAACAGTAATAATAATAATATATTTAAATAAATTAAGTGCTGAATGTAGTAATAATTGTTAAATAGTAATAATAATTAGTATTTGTACCAAATGTTGTAAAGGAAACACCTTAAGGTATAAATTGAGGAATAATTAGAACATGGAATGGGCAAATCTAAATGAAATGTGGAGATGTAGTAGAAATGAAATTGATTTAGGGTGCCTCTCACTATTTTTTATTAATTATTGAATTAATATTGCATATAAATTGTTGTTCATGACTATGAAGGTACCAAGTTGCTCAATGGGAAAGCTATAGCCAAAGGAGAAGAGAGGTAGGAAGAACACTATAAATTGTACATGTGAGTTAATTTGAATTTACTTTAAAATCATAGTAATTTAGTTTCAATTTGAATTTATTTATTTCTAAAGTCACTTTTATTCATAAAAATTAATTAATGGTTGTGAAACACTGAAAGTATGCTTTAAAATCATGGTAAACAATCTAATAAGATAAAGATGATTATTAAATTAAATCATAATTTTAATTTGTTTTATTATTTAATTAATAAAAATAATTAGTCTCTCTCCAATAAGATGAAGATGATTATTAGAACTAAATCAGAATTTTAATTTTTTATTATTATTTAATTAATAAAAATAATTAGTCTCTCTTGTATCATACCCGTGGTTGGGATTATACAACGAATCTTCTGCATCTCATAACTTATTGCAAAAAAAAATCTACTCATAATTTGAATTTATTTATTTTTGGAGTCAAATTTATTCATAAAATTTTAATGGTTGCTTAACACTGAAAGTATGCTTTAAAATCATAATAAATGAGTTTTAATTTGAATTTGTTTATTTCTAAATCACATATATTCATAAAAAAATAATAGTTGTAACACTGAAAGTATGTTTTAAAATCATTGTAAATAATGTAGTAAAATAAAGGTGATTTAATTTACTTTCTATTATTATTTAGTTAATTAAAATAATTAGTCTCTTATGTGGAATTCTATTTTTCTCCTCCTTATTCAGGTAAGAGAATTTATATTGCACATAATTCTGGGCCTTGCTAATTAAGACACAAGATAGGTATTGTCATTGGAGTTTATTCAGCTCAGGAGTCCAGGGATATTTGTTAAGGTTGACTTTTATTTTTCATCTTGGTAACCTGAACTATTTATTTTTTACAATTTTTAAACCCAAACCCATAATTATATTATGTTTTATTAATGAAAATACAAAAACACAGTGTGCGTGAGGGTGAAAATGCATATCAAATGCACGATTCTTCCATGCGGTTGAAGGATTTCTGGAAAATTGACGATTGTTTTGAAAAGTTTTTTGTTTTATTTTGACTAGGGTTTCGATGGCCTGTTGGGTTTACAATTTATAAGGCTATGTCATGTTGTGTTTCACTGTCTCTCTTCTTTTTTAGGTGGATCAAACTTCTCATATGAATTATGTCTACGGATCAAACTTCTCAAGTTAATTACATCTGCATATTTCCTAGGACACATGTGCTAGCCGCTGTCCAGAACCCCCTTTTGAAATCTTCGGCCCTCATCAATGACACATGCTCTGATATGTTTGTTGAGGGTTCTTGTGGAAGAGTATTGAAACTACTTACAGCTATATGAATCTTTTGGTAGATATGGCGATAAGACAAGGGTTTCTGGTATTTTTGGTTTCTTCATAAAGGGCGTCGTTGGGTTTCAATTTGCAAGATTATTTTCTTTGGAAAAATGCTGGTAGCACGGATCTGTAGTTGTTCTCCATATTACTCAATTATCACGATGATTTTCCTTTGAAATACTCTTTGGTGAACTTGAATTTTCAGTGTTAGATTTTGCTGGTGATAAATATAACAACACTGATGGTTACAGGTGTTTGATTTGTCATTTTTGAAATCTAATCATCTTTGCCAAAATCTAAGGAACGAGGTTTTTTTCAAGGTCCTTCTACCACGAATCCTTCATCAAAGAATGAATTATATAGAGGCATAATAATTGAAATTGATTCCTAATTTCGTGAGCTGAAATTGTTTGAAGCAAATTGTCCATTGAAACTCCCATCTCCATCTTTGTCTATTGAATATCTCCAGCTCTTGTTTCTCAATAAGTCTGAGCATCATATTGACCTCAAAGCTCACTGTTTTAATATCACAAGTGGCTACCCAGAGTGTACATTACTCCTCAGAAAATAGAAAGGAAGCGATGTACAATTTTGTGTTGTCATGCCTCAGTAGCAAACTTAGAAGCACCATTACTTGAGAAGACTGAGCTTTTCTTTGGGTATCTGTGATATTTATCTTCAGATTAGGATGCTCTACCAGTTTCTTCTCTTCAAGTTGTGATCCTAGATGTGAAGCTTCACCAATAGCACTAATAGCTAAAAACCTTGACACAGGACAAAAACCTTGTGTGACAAATCCTTGATGATTTGTTGATGCTGTAAGAGTAACATTGATTGCATGACATTGACTTATGTGTGACTGTAACAATGATAGCAATGAGCATCCTATTGATTGGTTGTATATTAGTGAGAAAATAACTTTTAATCAGATATGCCAATCAAGAACAAAGAACTGGATGAAGGTTGAACACGTTCCCTGAGCGCGGACAACCAAAGAAGAACCTCATGAGTAAGCCCCAACTGAATCATGGAATTGGAAAAGGATGAATAAAAAATCCCTGCCAGTTTTCCTCTTCTACCAAATCCCACATTCTTATTATAGATGTCTCTGCAACTCCAATTTCTGGCAAGACTTTGCGATCTCTTGAACTTACAACAAGTCTCGAGTTGGAGTGGTGGGTTAGCAGCAACAAACCAAATTCTTCCATCAACTGGGAACCATCTCTCCAAACTTCATCCAAAAATAAAGCAAACCTCTGAGTCTACAATCTCTGACTCAACCACATCTTTGTATATTCATCACCGTCATTTCTATCTAATTCTATCTTTGTAAGCGTGGCTATTTTCATACACAGTTCATTTCTAAGATTGTAAAAGATGGATTATTGGAAACAGTGATCCAAAGCAATAAGTCATCTCTGAAGAGATTTCTCACCTTTGGACTGTGGAAGACTGATATGTTTGTTGAGGATTCTTGTGGAAGAGTATTGAAATTACTTACGGTTATAAGAATCTTTTGGTAGATCTAATGAGAAGACAAGGGTTTCTGGTATTTTTGGTTTCTTCATAAAGGGTGTCATTGGGTTTCAATTTGCAAAATTATTTTCCCTGGAAAAATGCTGGTAGTACGGATCTGTAGTTGTTCTCTATATTACTCAATTATCACGATGATTTTCCTTTGAAATACTCTTTGGTGAATCTGAATTTTTAGTGTTAGATTTTGCTGGTGATAAATATAACAACACTGATGATTACAGGTGTTTGATTTGTCATTTCTAAAATCTAATCATCTTTGCCAAAATCTGAGGAACAAGGTTTTTTTCAAGGTCCTTCTACCACGAATCCTTCATCAGAGAATGAATTATATAGAGGCATAATAATTGAAATCAATTCCTGATTCCGTGAGCTGTAATTGTTTGAAGCAGATTGTCCATTGAAACTCCCATCTCCATCTTTCTCTATTGAATATCTCTAGCTCTTGTTTCTCAATAAGTCTGAGCATTATATTGACCTCAGAGCTCACTGTTTTAATATCACAAGTGGCTACTCAGAGTGTACATTGCCCCTCAGAAAATAGAAAGGAATCAATGTACAATTTTGTGTTGTCATGCCTCAGTAGCAAACATAGAAGCACCATTACTTGAGAAGACCAAGCTTTTCTTTGGGTATCTGTGATATTTATCTTCAAATTAGGAAGCTCTACCAGTTTCTTCTCTTCAAGCTGTGATACTAGGTCTGAAGCTTCACTAATAGCACTAATAGCTAAAGTCCCTGACACAGGACAGAAACCTTGTGTGACAAATCCTTGATGATTTGTTGATGATGTAAGAGTAATATTGATTGCATGACATTGTCTTATGCGTGATTGTAACAATGATAGCAATGAGCATCCTATTGATTGGTTGTATATCAGTGAGAAAATAACTTGTAATCATATATGCCAATCAAGAACAAAGAACTAGCTGAAGGTTGAACACTTTCCCTAAATGTGGACAACCGAAGAAGAACCTCATGAGTAAGCCCCAACTGAATCATGGAATTCGAAAAGGATGAATAAAAAAATAGCTGCCAGTTTTCCTCTTCTACCAAATCCCCCATTCTTATTATAGATGTCTCCGCAACTCCAATTTCTGGCAGGACTTTGTGATTTCTTGAACTTACAACAAGTCTCGAGTTGGAGTGGCGGTTTAGCAGCAACAAACCAAATTCTTCCATCAACTAGGAACCATCTCTCCAAACTTCATCCAGAAATAAAGCAAACCTCTGAGTCTACAATATCTGACTCAACCACATCTTTGCATATTCATCACCATCATTTCTATCTAATTCTATCTTTGTAAGCGTGGCTATTTGCATACACAATTCATTTCTAAGATTGTACAAGATGGATTATTGGAAACAATGAGCCAAAGCAATAAGTCATCTCTGAAGAGATTTCTCACCTTTGGATTGTTGAAGACTGATATGTTTGTTGAGGGTTCTTGTGGAAGAGTATTGAAATTACTTACGGTTATATGAATCTTTTGGTAGATCTGACGAGAAGACAAGGGTTTCTGGTATTTTTGGTTTCTCCATAAAGGGTGTCGTTGGGTTTCAATTTGCAAGATTATTTTCCCTAGAAAAATGATTGTAGCATGGATCTATAGTTGTTCTCCATATTACTCAACTATCACAATGATTTTCCTCTAAAATACTCTTTGGTGAATTTGAATTTTCAGTGTTAGATTTTGCTGGTGATAAATCTAACAACGCTGATGGTTATAAGTGTTTGATTTGTCATTTCTGAAATCTAATCATCTTTGCCAAAATCTGAGGAACGAGTTTTTTTTCCAAGGGCCTTCTACCATGAATCCTTCATCAGAGAATGAATTATATAGAGGCATAATAATTGAAATCGATTCCTGATTCTGTGAGCTGAAATTGTTTGAAGCAGATTGTCCATTGAAACTCCCATCTCCATATTTGTCTATTGAATATCTCCAGCTCTTGTTTCTTAATAAGTCTGAGCATTATATTGACCTCAGAGCTCACTGTTTTAGTATCACAAGTGGCTACTCATAGTGTACATTTCCCCTCAGAAAATAGAAAGGAAGCAATGTACAATTTTGTGTTGTAATGCCTCAGTAGCAAACCTAGAAGCACCATTACTTGAGAAGATCGAGCTTTTCTTTGGGTATCTATGATATTTATCTTTAGATTAGGAGGCTGTACCAGTTTCTTCTCTTCAAGTTGTGATCCTAGGTCTGAATCTTCACCAATAGCACAAATAGCTAAAGACCTTGACACAGGACAGAAACCTTGTGTGCCAGATCCTTGACGATTTGTTGATGCTGTAAGAGTAACACTGATTGCATGACATTGACCTATGTGTGACTGTAACAATGATAGCAATGAGCATCCTATTGATTGGTTGTATATTGTATATTCATCACCCTCATTTTTACCTAATTCTATCTTTGTAAGCGTGGCTATTTGCATACACAGTTCATTTCTAAGATTTTGAAAGATGGATTATTGGAAACAGTGAGCCAAAGAAATAAGTCATCTCTGAAGAGATTTCTCACCTTTGGACTGTTGAAGACTAATAGGTTTGCTGAGGATTCTTGTGGAAGGGTATTGAAATTACTTACGGTTATATGAATCTTTTGGTAGATCTGACGAGAAGACAAGGGTTTCTGGTGTTTTTGGTTTCTTCATAGAGGGTGTCATTGGGTTTCAATTTGCAAGGTTATTTTCCTTGGAAAAATGCTGGTAGCACAGATCTGTAGTTGTTCTCCATATTACTCAATTATCAAAATGATTTTCCTCTGAAATACTCTTTGGTGAATTTGAATTTTCAGTGTTAGATTCTGCTGGTGATAAATCTAACAACACTCATGGTTACATGTGTTTGATTTGTCATTTCTGAAATCTAGTCATCTTTGCCAAAATATGAGGAACGAGGTTTTTTCCAAGGTCCTTCTACCACGAATCCTTCATTAGAGAATGAATTATATAGAGGCATAATAATTGAAATCAATTCCTGATTCCATGAGCTGAAGTTGTTTGAAGCAGATTGTCCATTGAAACTCCCATCTCCATCTTTGTCTATTGAATATCTCCAGCTCTTGTTTCTCAATAAGTCTGAGCATTATATTGACCTCAGAGCTCACTGTTTTAATATCACAAGTGGCTACTCAGAGTGTACATTGCCCCTCAGAAAATAGAAAGGAAGAAGTGTACAATTTTGTGTTGAATATTTCGTAGTTAATATTTTTCCACATATTTTGCATCTGAAACATACGTAATATCTCTATAAAACAAATGAAAAAACATATGCAATATCTCTATAAAACAGATGAAAAAACATATGTAATATCTCTATAAAATAGATGAAAAAATGGACAAAGGGTTCGGTTTCAAAGAGAAAAAATTACTGTGTAAATTTGAGATAAATTGAATCTGATTGGACCAAAAATTCTTGATTTTATGGTCCAAAGATTCTTGAGATGCTACTTTCCTATCTATTTCTTTATGTTGAATTTTTTTCTTTCTAGGTGATTTTATTTTATATGTAATCTTCAATCTTTTATTGAAAGTAAATATTTTGAAATTTATCATTGATGTCTTATTTTCTTACAATCAAATACTTTCATTTTTGGAAAGCAAATATTTTAGAATTTCTCATTGATGCTTTATTTTCTTACAATCAAATACTTTCATTTCCTTCTAAAGCTACTTTAGAATTCATCCTCGTTGGATGCTCTACTGTAGTGGACTATCATCCCCATTCAACTTTCAACTACACCGATAATCTAAGAAAGTTTCATCTATCCTGCTTTTAATATCTATAGCCAGGTAATGGAGGATCTATCAGATTTCTTGCTAATTATGATGACTCCATCCTCAATGGAGATTTCACTCTGTCCTACAACATTTTAACCCTTAATATCCCTAATATCCATACCCAGGCAATGGAGGATCCATCAGATTTCGAGCTAATTATCATGACTCCATGCCTAATGGATATTTCACTCCGTCCTACAACATTTTAAATGGATCCATTAGATTTCTTGCTAATTATCATAACTCCATTCCCAATGGATATTTCACTTTGTCTTACAACATTTTAAATCTTATCGTACATAATATCTAGCCACTATACTGATTAAATAACGAGTTATTGAGGTGACACACGGTGACTGAGTTATGAGAGATAACTCTCTCTAAGCTAGAAAGGTCCACTTCCAATCTAAAAACTAATTCAATGTTACCTTTGGATTTTCCTTTACACAGCCCGGTAAAATTCCCAGTGATAACATGTACTTTAAACCATTAATAATGAATTCTACTAATTACCACAATTAAAATGATGCACTTTAAACCATTAATGTAAATGTAAGTACAAATTCTATTAATTACCACCTTTAAAATGACCTAATAACAAATAGTGGGAATATTGGGTGGAACCCACTTGTTATAATTCTGTTAACTCCACCCATTTAAAAATTCAATCACCATTATTGATATTCATTGGTAGATTCACTGGAATGTAACTTATGGTTAAAAACTCTGCAAGTTACAACCTAATATGAATATTCACCCTCAATCTCAACTCATTCTGACCCTTCAATATATCAAAAGTGTAAGTTGACTTTAAGTTCTATGTATGTTACGATATGGTATGAATATAGACCTTCAATCATGGATCATGAGAGCTGTCAAATCCAGTGAAAGTGTAACTTGCTTTTAAACTTTACTTAATTTCTGATGTCTTATGGAATTTGGATATTTCTTCACCTTTCACCATTGGATTATTAGATCAAGAGCTTTGGGTTAATCTGCTCACATCTTCTATTCCAATATGGAATAACAACCATCAGATTTATTTCAATTTTCACTATTCGATCCATTAGATCAGCAATTCATTGTTATGAAGCGTTTAGTATAACTTTCAATATGATATTATGGAAATTGATCGCAACTTTTTCATCACTATTGGAACTATCAGATCGACTGGTTTCTCACAAAATGACCTCTATTTTACATTATAACATATGATTTTAGTTATATACACAGTTCATTGCTAAGATTGTGAAAGATGGATTATTGGAAACAGTGAGCCAAAGCAATAAGTCATCTTTGAAGAGATTTCTCACCTTTAGACTGTTGAAGACTGATATGTTTGCTGAGGGTTCTTGTGGAAGAGTATTGAAATTACTTACGGTTATATGAATCTTTTGGTAGATCTGACAAGAAGACAAGGGTTTCTAGTATTTTTGGTTTCTTCATAAAGGGTGTCATTGGGTTTCAATTTGCAAGATTATTTTCCCTAGAAAAACGTTGGTAGCATGAATCTGTAGTTGTTCTCCATATTAATCAATTATCACGATGATTTTCCTCTGAAATACTCTTTGGTGAATTTGAATTTTTAGTGTTAGATTTTGCTGGTGATAAATCTAACAACACTGATGGTTATGGGTGTTTGATTTGTCATTTCTGAAATCTAATCATCTTTACCAAAATCTGGGGAATGAGGTTTTTTTTAAGGTCCTTCTACCACAAATCCTTCATCAGAGAATGAATTATATAGAGGCATAATAATTGAAATCGATTCCTGATTCCGTGAGCTGAAATTGTTTGAAGCAGATTGTCCATTGAAACTCCCATCTCTATCTTTTTCTATTGAATATCTCCAGCTCTTGTTTCTTAATAAGTCTGAGCATTATATTGACCTCAGAGCTCACTGTTTTAATATCACAAGTGGCTACTCAGAGTGTACATTGCCCCTCAGAAAATAGAAAGGAAGCAATGTACGATTTTGTGTTGTCATGCCTCAGTAGCAAACTTAGAGGCACCATTACTTGAGAAGACCGAGCTTTTCTTTGGGTATCTGTGATATTTATCTTCAGATTAGGAGGCTCTACTAGTTTCTTCTCTTCAAGTTGTGATCCTAGGTCTGAAGCTTCACCAATAGCACTAATAGCTAAAGACCTTGACACAGGACAGAAACCTTGTGTGACAAATACTTAACGATTTGTTGATGTTGTAAGAGTAACACTAATTGCATGACATTGACTTATGCGTGACTGTAACAATGATAGCAATGAGAATCGTATTAATTGGTTGTATATTGCATATTCATCACCCTCATTTCTATCTAATTCTATCTTTGTAAGCGTGGCTATTTTCATACACAGTTCATTTCTAAGATTGTGAAAGATGGATTATTGGAAACAGTGAGTCAAAGAAATAAGTCATCTCTGAAGAGATTTCTCACCTTTGGATTGTTGAAGACTAATATGTTTGCTGAGGATTCTTGTGGAAGAGTATTGAAATTACTTACGGTTATATGAATCTTTTGGTAGATTTGACGAGAAGACAAGGGTTTCTGGTATCTTTGGTTTCTTCATAAAGGGTGTCGTTGGGTTTCAATTTGCAAGGTTATTTTCCCTGGAAAAATGCTAGTAGCACGAATTTGTAGTTGTTCTCCATATTACTCAATTATCACAATGATTTTCCTCTGAAATACTCTTTGGTGAATTTGAATTTTTAGTGTTAGATTTTGTTGGTGATAAATCTAACAACACTGATGGTTACATGTGTTTGATTTGTCATTTCTAAAGTCTAATCATCTTTGCCAAAATTTGAGGAATGAGGTTTTTTTCAAGGTCCTTCTACCACGAATGCTTCATCAGAGAATATATTGGTAAGTCTCAAAGATGTCGACTTGAACAACGTTTCATGAAGGACAACATAAAAACAATATCCAAATTCATTCATTTCATTATCCCCACTGATTCATCACATGATAAAATGAGAAAATATGAACATCTTTTAACAAATATAACACCTCAATTGGAAGACTATATCCAGGAATACTCCAGGAATACTGAAACCATGATCGAAGACACAAAAGAATGATCAAACAGAACACATGCCAACTAATAAGACAAAACACATCATAGACTCTTTAGCTCATGATGTTGAAGGCAGATGGAAATCAGTGCAAAAGGCCACCCCAAATGGTCATGATCAAAGCCAAGGAGCAGAAAAACCCATTCATAGATACAACGATAACGTGCACGCCAGGAGCTATGACAGCCCAATGATCTGAAAGGTTCAAAGCATGGTAAAATCAACTCTAAGGAAGCCACAAATAACTTCGCAATAAAATATAAAATATAAAAGCCTGCATGTTGCCTTCTTCATTACCAAGGATTGACCAACGTACATCGATAATCAGCAAATTAAAAGGACTCACCATGCAATGTAAAGTAGTCCACAACTAAAGGATCAGTGGAAACAAATTAGCTACTTGTATGCCTTTCATCAAGTTTCTTTCAACAGGAATCATTCCAGGCAGAGATGTTCCAGGCCAAGTAGCCGCCGCTGGTCCAAAAAACCTGCTAAACAAATCCTTGTTTCAGCTCAAAAAATGATTACTTATTACAAGCAACAACAAAACAACATGATCAACATAATAGGGTAGAGAGATGTTCATACCCAAGAGCAGATAAGGCTCCAAGCCATCCTGCTACAGCCATGGATATGGGTGAAGGTCCAACAGCTCCATTGGTGGAGCAACTAACAGCACATGAAGCTCAAACGGCAAGAGATGGAACATCTGATGGAACTCGGCAGTTAGAAATATGATGATGTATATTAGTATGAAAATGTGACCATGAAAAATGGAAGAGGTTTTTTAGATGGAAAACAAGAAAGAAAACAAAATCCATAAATTGAATTTTCAGATTAATCTCTTGTCACTAAAAGCAAGTTCACTAACCAGGTTTCTCTTGTTTCTGCATTCTTGAATCAGTCTTGGTGATTACCTCCTGCTTCTGTGGCAATAATTTGCTTGAATCATTATCGTTTCCTTGTATACTATCTACCTGACTTTCTTCCTTAATGTTTTCCACCTTTATATGTCTTTCAACAACACTTCCCTCTATGAGGTCTCCCTTACAAGAGCTCTTCTCCCCTTCTTTGTACTCTGAACTATCTTCCCTTTTCTCTTGATCTCTTACTTTATCTACTGATATAGATTTGCCTTCAAATGCACTGCTGACTCCCATCTGTTACAATCACAAAGCAAAATTTACACGAAATACTTCAGTAATGACATGCATTCTTACCTAAGTGGTTGCAATAAACTTTTTATACACTAATATACTTCATCCTTGTTATAGGCAATTTATCCCATATTTCAAAAAACTACTACACAACATGGGATGCAGAAAGTGAAGCACTCTTACAGTTCCTTCTGTTGGCAATTCAGTAGTGGCTCTGTCTGCAGCAACAACGGTACTGCCAATCTCTGAAATGTTAGCTTCTTTCTCTGGAGGTACCTGAAAAAAAACCCATCATATAGTTATTTAGACCACCTCCCTATCTATCGGGAAAATAAAAAATTAAAAGTTGATTGAATTGACAAAAAAACATACCATCAGGTCTATCACCATTTTCTCTAAAGAAGTAGTCTTAGCATCCACGATTGAAGGAGAGCTGTTGAGACAGAAATCCAACAAAGCAGCTTAAGGAACTGGAGGAAAAAAAAAAATCCTAACTATAGGAAATTGCATGCATGTGCATCTGTGTTCTGAAAGACTTACATCATTGGAGATTCAAATTTCCCTATTGAATTTTGAGATGCTACTTTCCTATCTGTTTCTTTATGTTGAATTTTTTTCTTTTTAGGTGATTTTATTTTATATGTAATCTTCAATCTTTTATTGAAAGTAAATATTTTGAAATTTATCATTGATGTCTTATTTTCTTACAATCAAATACTTTCATTTTTTGGAAAGCAAATATTTTAGAATTTCTCATTGATGCTTTATTTTCTTACAATCAAATACTTTCATTTCCTTCTAAAGCTACTTTAGAATTCATCCTCGTTGGATGCTCTACTATAGTGGACTATCATCCCCATTCAACTTTCAACTACACTGATAATCTAAGAAAGTTTCATCTATCCTGCTTTTAATATCTGTAGCCAGGTAATGGAGGATCTATCAGATTTCTTGCTAATTATCATGACCCCATCCTCAATAGATATTTCACTCTGTCCTACAACATTTTAACCCTTAATATCCCTAATATACATACCCAGGCAATGGAGGATCCATCTGATTTCGAGCTAATTATCATGACTCCATGCCTAATGGATATTTCACTCTGTCCTACAACATTTTAAATGGATCCATCAGATTTTTTGCTAATTATCATAGCTCCATGCCCAATGGATATTTCACTTTGCCTTACAGCATTTTAATTCTTATCGTACATAATAGCTAGCCATTATACTAATTAAATAACGAGTTATTGAGGTGACACAGGGTGACTGAGTTATGAGAGATAACTCTCTCTAAGCTGGAAAGGTCCGCTTCCAATCTAAAAACTAATTCAATGTTACCTTGGGATTTTCCTTTACTAATGGAAGAGGTTTCTTAGATGGAAAAAAAGAAAGAAAACAAAATCCATAAATTGAATTTTCAGATTAATCTCTTGTCACTAAAAGAGCAAGTTCACTAACCAGGTTTCTCTTGTTTCTGCATTCTTGAATCAGTCTTGGTGATTACCTCCTACTTCTGTGGCAATAATTTTCTTGAATCATTATTGTTTCCTTGTATACTGTCTACCTGACTTTCTTCCTTAATGTTTTCCACCTTTATATGTCTTTCAACAACACTTCCCTCTATGAGGTCTCCCTTACAAGAGCTCTTCTCCCCTTCTTTGTACTCTGAACTATCTTCCCTTTTCTCCTGATCTCTTACTTTATCTATTGATATAGATTTGCCTTCAAATGCACTGCTGAGTCCCATCTGTTACAATCACAAAGCAGAATTTACATGAAATACTTCAGCAATGACATGCATTCTTACCTAAGTGTCTGTAATAAACTTTTATACACTAATATACTTCATCCTTGTTATAGGCAATTTATCCCATATTTCAAAAAACTACTACACAACATTGGATGCAGAAAGTGAAGCACTCTTATAGTTCCTTCTACTGACAATTCAGTAGTGGCTCTATCTACCGCAACAACGATACTGTCAATCTCTGAAATGTTATCTTCTTTCTCTGGAGGCACATGAACAAAAACCCATCATATAGTTATTTAGACCTCCTCCCTATCTATCGGGAAAATCAGAAATTAAAAGTTGATTGAATTGACAAAAAAACATACCATCAGGTCTATCTCCATTTTCTCTAAAGAAGTAGTCTTAGCATCCACGATTGGAGGAGAGCTGTCTAGACAGAAATCCAACAAAGAAGCTTAAGGAACTAGAGGAAAAAAAAATCCTAACTATAGGAAATTTCATGCATGTGCATCTGTGTTCTGAAAGACTTACATTACTGGAGATTCACATTTCCCTATTGAATTTTCAGATGGCAATACAACAGTTTGCCTACCAATCTTCTCTGCTTCTATCTGATTTCTTTCAGATTCAGAAACACCTTACGGATCTTTTAACGTCATATTATTTTTATATTAATTTATTTACGAGTAAGAAAAATAAAAGTATAAAATTATTATTATAAACCTAATATATATATATATATTAGATTTATATTAATTATCAATATAAATATAATTATTTGTTTTATGTTTTTTATTTTATTAGTTTTATGTTTTTTATTTTATTAGTTTTATTTTAATTAAGAAAAATGTTAAATATAACAACATTTTTTCAACTAGGATGTTTATATGGGAGTTAAGTATATTTCTCAACCTCAAATATAAAATATTCACATATTTAACTCTTACACATCTCACATTTAAAAAATCTAATACCTACAAATCTACTCCATACTAAATTAAATAATTAAATTAAATTATATATATTATAGAAATAACATTTAAATATTTTTTTTTGGTTATAATCAAATATATATTATATATTAAATAAAATCACGTTAAAAATCCATATTCACATATAATATAATATTGGGATGTTCCATATTAATAATGTAATTATTAATTAAATTTATTTTAATTAAATTAAGAATAATATAATTAGTTTTAAATTAGATTAAAATATTTAGATTTTTGATAGCTTTAAATTTAATAAACCAAAGATATTTAAAAGAAAATAACCCCTCTATAGTCTATAAATTCAAAGTTAAGGTTCATTTAAGAAACATGTTTTTCATACAAACCACAAAATATCCAACCATTTTATTTATCTCATCGTCAACCAACCAAACATCCTTGGCACTTACATGTTCAGGCTAGTGTGCCTATCTTCCTTGGAAATTCAATGCTATCATCTAAAATTTCTGCTAATCCATACTGGTAAGTGAACCCGATGTCCAGCAAGTTTCTTGAGGGAAAGGGTACACCATTAAGAACATTGTCTTTGATATTAAATCTACAATTCAAATTCCCAAATAAGCGAATGACTTTTTGAGAATATCTATTTAGAAATGGAATAAACAAACTAAACAAAATATGAAGTAATTGATTACTTGAGTGGGAGGGAGAATTGTGGATAACGTTTAGCACAGAAATCCTCCATTTCTCGCAGAGTGAGAGGTGGAGAAGAACATATATATCGACCTCTCACAGAGGGATGTGCCATCAAGAATATGTGAGCATTACAAGCATCCTCAGTGTGGACTAATAAAGTGGAACCCATGATATCATGAAGCTCCCGTAACCATTCAAAATGTTCAGCGTTGCCTGAGAGATGTGAACATTAATATAAGAACAGAAAAAATGGGCATTTTTCTGTTAATGGCAGATCTCAAAATTATGCTCTTACCCATTGGATACTGAGAATCAAAATGTTCAGCATTGATACAGAGATGCGACTTTAATATAAGATTAGATGAAATGAACATTTTTATATTGATTTCAGATTTCATGTATCTTATTGATATGAAACAAAACTATGCTTATACCCATGAGATACAGAGAATCCATAATCAACCTAAACTCAAAGAAATAAAACAATCTATAAGAGAAACACCAAAACATGAAAATTTACAAAAATAAGATCAAATATCTAATGAACGCATACCATACCTGTGACGAATGGCAATGATTGTTCAATGCTAGCCAGAAGCGTGGGTGTAAGAAAAGGTCCTGCAACTATAGCTGGAGCTATCGTCACTACTTCAATACCATGATCCTCTGACCCATATTAAAGAGCTGCTTGCTCTGCTAATGTTTTAGCTACATAATACATCTTAAAATCAAGTGATTCATTACTCCTTATTGTTTTGACAAGATAAAAATGTAAATTACATTTTTCTAAATATCAAGAGATTTGCATTTCAAAGTAATTTCAAAATAATGGTTGAGAAGCTCATTTTACAGTCGAGTGAAAATAATGATTGTGTTGGGTAAGAGATTGTGTTAAGAAGCTCATTTTACAGTGGAATATGAAAATTATTTGGGATTTCATCACTTTTTAAAACCGGTCTACATTTATCTAATTCTAAATCTATTATGAGCATACAACTTTACAACTCATAAATTTGATCCTCTGCACCCTAACCCTAATAAATCCAGATTGATTATATTTATCTAATTCTAAATCTATTATGAGCATGCAACTTTACAACTCATAAATTTGATCTTCTAGACCCTAACCCTAATAAATCTAGATTGATTATATTTGAAGTTAAAATAAACTTACGGATCTTTTAATAAAAATCTTTGAAGTGAGTAGTAATAGCGAACTTACCCAGAAAATAGGCTTTTCGCGTCTCATGATATCGATTGGGGTCCAGCAAGATTCATCGAGGCAGTCCCTGAATTCGCCATCATCATTAAGTGGCGAGGCTGCAGTTATGGATGATGTGTAAATTACAGGCCTCACAGACTTTTCCTGACTGCAAGTCCTCAGAATATCAAGAGTACCATTCACCTCAGCTTCAATAACATTTGTCTGTATCTGAGGAAAAAGTACATTAAAAGGGAAAATTTATATCCAAAAAAGGGGTCAAAATCCAGTAATAAATTCGTTGTTTCCAAAAGTTGTGCATTCCGGTGGTTGTTAAAAAATATCTATGCTTCAATGGCAAAATCCATTGTAGTTGCCAAATGAAAAACGTACTCACAACCCTCAACAGCAGCATGGAAGCTTCCCTCTTAGTGGAGGTCGGCTTTGAAGAGTCTGAGCCTCTCTTTTGCTCCCGGCAGGCACAGAATATGGCAAGCTTTGCTATCGTTGCCTGCAACATGTGAAAGACGGTTGACGGTTCGTATGGATCGTCGTGCCTGGCGTTGCTCAATTCAAATCAACTGTTAATGATTACCCGATCGTCTAACAACCAAATCAAATGGCACATATTTTGACACGACAGTAGTTTGGAGAGTTCATTTCAAAGGGAAACGCCTTACAGCGTAAATATGTAAAGAAATAAATATGCTAGGCAATAAATATGTAAAGTAAAACTGAAAATAGAGCCACATGACGAGACACATCAAAAGGATGGATCGGAGGCTGAATTTTTATAAACAATTCATACTCCAATTTTTATTCTGTGTAAATATAGACACAGTGTGAAACAATTATCCACAATTATTTTCTCTAAATATCTTAATGGCAAAGGAAAAAAATATTACCTAGAAATTCCAAACTTATTATATATTGAATAATGGAACATTCGAAATAAGAAACTACACCTTGTTATCAATATATCAAAATATGATTTCAAATCTCATGCATTTCTCTCCTATCAGTTTTCATCACATTCATAGAATCAAAGGATCCATGAATTGTGTAGAACAAATCTAAATTCCATAGTTTAACTAGCCTGAGGAATCGTCTTGATTGTTATGGAAATTTAGGTTATATTTAGAAAATATCTGGTAAAGATTTTTGTAAATCCAAGTTATAGTTGTTAAATTTCAAAATTTTAAGTGTCCTAGATGTTTTTGATGGTGCTGAATCTATTTCTACTATCATAAATAAAATTCAAACACTACATCTACAAGATTTTTTGAAATTATTTTGCCCAGATTCCGACCACTTTTTGCCATTCAAACAATTCCTCAGCATCCAATTCAAATGGACAAAGGCACAGCAAGGATGTTTAAACAAAAGGATCAACAATTCTCGGAACAATGTAATAAAATCAGTTTTTCTTCAAAAGAATGTAATAAAGTCAGTTTTTCTTCAAAGCAATTTACATGCTTTTTCTTTGATTGTGGATTGTCAGGAGGACAATCATATTTTATCTATAATTGGGCAGAAATTATTACATCTGGGGTTTTTTATACTTGTTTCAGTGGCTCAACATCAAAGATATTCAGGTATTTGGGGATTTAAAAAGTTGCATTGATGGGATAAAAAGGCTCAATTGCTTTTGGCCTCCAGTGATGTCATACGGGATGAAACGTATTAAATCCATAAAATTTACCTTTCAGCACATCTCATTTGCACACATTTTCTTGAAACGAAAACCATATTACAGATATGCTTTACACACATTGCAAAACCATATTACAGATATGCTTTCCAAAAAAGGTGTCATTGGAACACCTGGAGTCATCTCCTAAGCTTCATATATACAAGACAGCAAAGTCTACTCCGGCAGCTTTCATATTTTCTAAATTTTTCTTTGAATATTTGAGAGTTTAGACTAAATTGACATATTTTGTGTCATTCATGCACAGGGATTTTTTCTCTTGAGAATATGTTTTTCTATACTATATTTTCTTTAGGTACTCTTCTTATCAACCCAAAGAATCTTAAGATTGTACTATAATGAACCTAGCTTTTTTACAAATCCTACTTCCATATTAACAAGGGTTTTATATGGATGTCGTTAACCCTTTTATGTTGATTTGATTTCATACTCACTAGCTATGCTTTTTCTTCGTGGGTTCTTGAACTATTAAATATTATTTAATCTACTAATTTCCATTATATTTCTGAGTGTCTTAAAGGGAATTGATTTATATTTCAGTAATTGATATGAATTTGGTTTCTTTTGTTGTTTGTGTAGATAGTAAAAACACCTCTAACACTCAGAGATATTTCATAGCACTGTGAATTTGGCGAACATTTCTTGCTCTGTGGTGTTGGCTACTGCGCATAGCTTTCTTGATCTTGTATAAAAGAAAGTAAATTTGCATTTAACTTATACTAGTCACTAACCATGAAATTTCCAACATTCAGGGAACACTTGCCATCACATTTGCAAACCAAATTATAATAGTGTATCACAATTTTCTTATCAAATTTGAATGATCTTATATGCAACAATGGTGGCTTTCATCATTTTAAGAGAAATAAAAATTTAAGTCTATTGAGAAAAAATCTCTAGCACAGAGATTTGGTAAAAACTGTGGAATTGGTGAACATGTCTTGCTCTATGGTGTTGGCTATTGGGCATAGATTTCTTGAACTTGTATAGAAGACTGTAAATTTCCATTTAGCTTATACTACATTAAGCATGGAATTGCAAAAATTCAAGGCACACTTGTATCACATTTTGTAAGAAATTACAACAGAGTATCACACTTTTCTTATCAGATCTAAATGCTCCTATATGCAACAACTACCTTGTACCTCATAGTTTAAATTTGTACAAGGATGGGGAGTGTCAACGTGCAAGATAGAATAAGAAGAGGGGAAGTTGGGATTGAGTGGTGCATGAAGAATCTTGTTTGGGACTTGAGATAGATTCATTCTCAGCATAACTAGAGTAAAGCCTAATAAAAAAAAATTCACTGTACTTTGAATTTTATTTATTGTGTCCAGATTGGAATTCATCATTATTGGTAGTTATTTTGTTGTGATCTAACTACTAGCCTCGTCATTATCTCCATATTGAATTGGAGAAAGAAAGAAGAAATATATTTTGTTGTCAGCGTTGAGTATCTGATTTGTTTAATGAAGGACACGAACCAAGGGTTTGCTAGATGTGTTGTGGAAATAAATGTAGATTCTGGGAATGGAATAGACATATTGGCTCCAGTAGTCGGTCAAGCAGATACGATAAAAAGAGAGGTAGAGAAGTGGAGTTGGCCTCTCTCATTCCTTCTCGAATTCCTTATAGGAAAATTTTCCCTACAAAACAGTAGCAATACAACTTCAAGAATAGGAAAAGTCATAAAAGAAAGAAAGGGCTTACTCATAACCCAGAGTGGCATTTAGATAAGTGGTCAAAAAAAGAGAGAAATAATGGTGGTTATGCACATCACATCCCAATTCCATGGACCATGATCTATTCCAGTTGCTTCAACTTTTCTATGGACTTGAACATCCATCCCTTCTTGGAATCCTTGACCTTCATACATGTAACGACTTCGTCTCTAGGGACATTTCCTATTAGAACCTCATTCCCCCTTCCTTCTTACATCAAATTCTGCAAAAATAAGAAAATCAACAAATAAAACCCTAACATAAGTTCCGCGTTTGATTCCTGGGGTCAATATGATTTCCTTGAGATTAAAGTTTTTCCCTACCTCATGTATTAGACATTCATGGTGTCGATTCTCCACATGGAAATCTTCTCAGAGATGGTGATAGGAAATAAGAAATGTTGGCGAGGGGGATTGCACCACCCATTTCGGGACAAATTAAGTGTGATTAATTCAAAGGAAACTCAAATGAATGTGAATTCAAGTTCAGGGGGTGACCTCTGCTCTTTCTATAAAGAGCCGCATGTATCTATTCATTTTCGTAGGGCCCCCATGCACCTAACCTAAGAAAAGATAGTGGAAATCGACCAACCCCCAGTCATGTTTGTGATATTTTGAGAAAGTAGGCATAATTTCAGAAAGACGAGTGAATTTATGTTATCTCCCTCTCTCGATATGAAGACACGAAAGTCAAACAATTAAAATTATTTTTCCATGAGTTAAACTTCTAATTTTTTTGTGAACTATTATTAACTATTAACTCACTATTAGCTTGTAATTATTATTAATGATTAATTATCTATTAATCTGATGGTTTAATATTGTTCAATTGTCTAACATTAAATTTGAAGGTGCACAGTGGTGCAAGGTGGCACTTACGGGAGTCTTTCTCAAAGGGAACACATTAGGGTGTACTTAAATAGAAAATAAAAGTTATGTTAAATGATTAATAGCAATCCATATTGTTTATTTAAGTGCAACTAATTGCAAGATCATGTATGTACTTGAACAAAAGTTGAAATAGATGAAGATTACAATACCATTTAATATGTGTGACCATGAATTGACTCCTCAACTTGTCCTAATGATGAACCACACTAGTTGGTTTGAAACACGTCGACAAAAGTTTTCTACATGTGATTTATGCCGAAACTCTTCTTATAATTGTTATGGATCACAGAAGCCTCAATTCTACAAATGTAAGGATTACATTTATTTTTATACCATCTTTATTTTACTCATGTCATTATAATAATATTTAATTATAACTAACTATTCCATATGTTAAATTGACTAGCATGTTTATTTAATATTGGAAATGTCAAATTCTAACTTAAAAATCAATAAATAAATAATCACTTAATTTCATATATCAATCTTATTAAACATTTACACAAATGTCAAACAATTAGATATAAAATAAAAAAATCTATTTATATAACTAACTTGTTTTGTATGACATTATTTTTAATTAATTAAATTGATTAATTAAGAAAA
>Ga0181460_10002_pt1 | contig 32614 bp, 36 predicted proteins | sample InSIn3SAF170_FD_119808 | JGI IMG/M metagenome (GOLD analysis project Ga0181460, IMG submission 119808) | Clean room microbial communities from NASA Spacecraft Assembly Facility at Jet Propulsion Laboratory, Pasadena, California, USA -... ... | reverse complement strand
AATGATGACCCGACCACCACCCTCAGATCTCGCGTGCTATTTTCGGGTACACACAGTCAGCCTGTCAGGCGCTATCGCTTTCGAAAGGCTTACTGCCTAGACTTTGAAGGCCTTCATGATGGCTGTGCGTTATAGTTTGAGATACGGTAATTCAGGCCGACCTGCTTTACTCCCACGTTAAAAGACGGACAATCCAGCGGGTTTTAGGTGTCAGCGTTGGTGGAGCGGAATGTTCGGGGGAAAGTGGCTGAGAACGTTGGAATTTGTGAGTGTTGCGGCGCACCCCGGTCTGAATGCGTGCTGACGTAAAGTGACAAGATTGTCGCCTGGAGGAGACTGCTGGGTTTGGGATCAGCCATTCACAATTTGAGAACCGCCGACGAGGGGCGGACGCCCTCTTCAGCGTTCGAAGATGCCAAGACCCTTGAAATTTCCCCTTTTGGAGGCCGGCCCAAGAACAGTGGGCGACATCAGCAAGTGCGGGAAAAGACTTCTACAGGCTCTTTGTCCGACTATCTTAACGCTGTCGGATAATTTCAAAGACTTTCTCCAGACTCCTTGAGATATTTAGAGCGGACCAGGAGGATTTGAAATCTTATTTCTGCGGGTAGTTGTGAAATTGTTGTGAAGACCTGGGCTTTTGAACTTCTTTTTGAAGGCCGCACTCGCCTGTACCCCCCAGTATGCCCAAGAGACGCATTATTCGGGGATTCCCCACACCTGTGCTCAGTCCTTGCTACGATCCTGCTCAGATAGGAAGCGAAACTCAGATCAAACTACGTTCCATGTACATCAAACTAGGCTTCTCCGACCACTTAGACCGTCTGCATGTGTCAATCATATCTCTCAGTACAGAATCAGCTCGCTCATTAGACTTAGCAATTCGCTAGTTCTCTAAGACTCGCTCAACCGTTAGGGAGCCTCCAACCATTGCATATGCCCCCTTCCATATCTCTCACCGCTACGAAGAAGCAATTGACGTGCCGTCGCCAGTTGTTGCAATGAACTCCATGTGTCGAGCTCGAGTAAATTTTATTTTCCGCTCAAAAGTAAAGAATTTTCGCCGGACGGTGACCTAATCTGCGCTTGCAGCATGCAGGACAAGCGGGGAGGCGCGCCTATTGGCCAGCAACCCCGCCATCGCGCTTTGCTTCGGTGCCGTCTGCCAACACACACCTGTATGAATTGATTTGATCAACGCCCTGCGTCTCCCAATCGACAATTTTCTTCCGACAAAGCAACTGCACCGCGCCCATTTCACAACCGCACTCATGCATTGACGTGCATGCTTTCGCCACCATGCCCACCGAAACCCACGAAACCCACGCGGATGCGCTGGCACCCGAGCGACAGCCCAATCCGGCTGTAGAGCGGCCTTCCCAACGGCCGCCCAGCCCTCCACCTCCCTCCACCTCGACTCCAATGCGAGTCGAAAACGACCCCACCGGTCTTTCAATACCTGCAGCGACGGGAGCCTCCAACGCCCAGTCTCACCGGAGGCCAGCATCAATCAGTCTCTTCCCAAACCGGTGGAGTAGCAGGAACTCGTCGTCCCACACTCTCAATCGTGAAGCCTCGGGCGACGAAGCACCCAGTAGCGGTGGGACGACGTTGAACCAGGCAATTGCCTCGTCACTGCCTCTCCGACTCCGTTTGCGGAATCACCGGCAACCGAAATCCACATCCTCCCGCACGAGCGTCTCCTCTTCACCCGTCATCGTCCGCACTTATTCTGGCGAAGACCGCTCTCGAGCATCTTCGAGGGCCCGCTCGCCTGCCTTCTTCCCTTCCACTTCTTCCTATATGGCCAGACATGGCGGTGCAGATGCTCAGCTTCCGCCTGTAGAGGCGTTTGCCTTTGACAATGTGCTCCAGGCCGTCCGGCCCGACATTCAAGAGACCCTTGATGCAATTGCCGAAATCTGCGCTCGCAGCCGCATGAGTCTCGCCGATCAGTACTCAGCCCATTTACCTCCCACAGGAGAGATAATTGCACGATATCCTCCTACGCTCGAACGCAATCGACATGCCGCAAGGATAGGAGCGATCGGTGAAGCTCTAACGACTGTGCAAGAGGCAAGTTCGAGCGGAGAGAATAGCAAGGCGAGCACATCAAGCGGGAAATATAAGATGACAGCGTATGGGAGCTTGCGCAATATCGCGACGAGGGAAGGAGTACAGCCTACTGATAAGACGAAGGAAAGCGGCTCCGCGATGCAGTGGGTGGTCCGGAGGAAAAGCAATCCCAGCATTCTACTATTGGCTGGGGCTGGCGTGTCACCGCAGGTTAGCGATACTACAGTCCAAGTCAGGGAGATAGTTGAGCCACCACGAGCTACAAGTGCTGCAGCAGAGAGTGAACCATCATATCAGACCGAGTCAAGAGGGCTGTCGGCGTGGCTACCATGGAAGAGAAACCAACGAGAACAAGTAGACACGACGGGCCTTGATGCGACTGTTGCTGAGAGCAAGCTAAAAGAATTGTTAGCAGCGCCTGCTACGCAACGATAACTATTCTCAATGCTACCAAGGGACGCTCTGGAGATCTTTTGCTTTCGCTAGCCGGGGCTTTTGTTCGGAGCTTCAATCCAGAACCAGGCGCTCACGCGTTTTCACGAGATATTCACGGCAACATACATTTCAAAAATGCAAGCTGCCGGCAGCTTGACTGAGTCTTTTCTTTCCTCTTTTCGGGCGGCAAATTGATCCAAAAGCATTCGCGTCTGGTGTACGTCAGAGTAGGATGCCTTGCATGGCGAAGTCGGACGCCTTGGCCATTTCTCAAGAACACGATTTACGGCCTCCTTTGCTATCCGCGACGAGGATTACGACATATGAGTCACGACTAATGATCTATGATATACGATTTATGGCAGCGATGAGCTTTTGTAAAGACTGGATTTATGACGGCGGATGTTTGATGAACCTTTTTGTACATACAGAAACTCCGCGCAAGCAATCTGAACAATCTAAAATGTTTACTCTGTTGAACCAAATTTCATCGGCTGGATAAATTCCTGCAGTGAAATCAGTGTGGCCTGATGACGTTAGTGAGTCTGAGCTGGTGGTGCTGCGCAAAGCATTGAGCGAAGTGCGCCTGTCTCAGCTCACTCATCCACACGCTCAGGCCGACATGCTTCGGGACAGACTCCGCCCCCATCGAGATCGAGAGAGCAAGGCAGTACATGCGAAAAAGGCGTGGCCGGAGGGGGATGCGAGAGTCGCATCTCTCGAGCACATGAATATTTCCTTTTGGATTAACACCAGCCGGGCCGGAAGGATAGGCGCAAAAGGACTGATTTTTGGCAGTGATAGATTGATACTGAGATGAGCTAGCAGGTGAAGTGTCCTAGATTTCTTGATGGTTTCGGCGATTGCCTTTCCAAAGGTGCGCTGGCAGATTACAAGCCGTCAAAGCTCTTGCTCGACGCCGTGCGACCTTTGGTACGCGACAGTAACATGGTACAGTACATGCTCTTGAAGACGGAGCACCCCGCTTTGCCGAAGTCAAATCGCGACTGCATTCCTGTTGAGAACAACCCGACAACCTGTCAAGTTGACATGGTGGTGTCCAGCCAAAGAAGCGTCAACACACAACCTAACCTTCCCTATATTCTTTTTATAGCAGAGCTTGTGGAACGTCCTCACTCCCGACGAAAAAACATGTAATTCATTTCTGCGTACAGACGCGATTTGTGTCTCCGACACTAATCAATTCTCGATTTTGTAATTCCATGCTCTCGATCTCTGACAGCCAGTGCCAGTTCGAAGAAAACACGCTGGGGCAAGATTTACCGCGCCTCGCCTCCACGCCATCGGGCGCCGGTCGCAGGGCTGACCCCAACGCCATGGTGCGCAGCCACGGCAGCCCTGCCCGCCATTCGCGGCTTCGGCTGAACCTTCTCGCTGTCGCTGCGTGTACCCGAAAATAGCACGCGAGATCTGAGGGTGGTGGTCGGGTCATCATTTAGGTTGCCCGCTTTGCCTCTGCACAGAACAGAACGGTTCCATGCTGCCGTTGCATGTAGATGACTGCCCTTCTTGGGGCCGGCCGCTTGATGACCCTTTGCAAGGCCTGTTTTTACTCAAAATGGCACTGCGCCAGCGTGCCTTGAGCATGGCGCTGCTGCTCTGCTCTTGACTCGGCGAGAGGCTTGCTTATGGTTTGCGTGGATCATCGCGTGAGCCGCATCACTGTATTGCTAATCGTGGAAGCGTCTTTTGTCTCCAAGGCTGCTCGTCTTAAACTGTTCATCTCACTCTTCCCTCTTCTCCCACTTTCGCATTTTCATATGTTTGTTGAGCGACGATGACGATTTCACGATTGAGCGCCGCCTGCGCGCTGGTATTACTATCATCTTACGCTGCGGCGCAAAACTCAAGTTCGAGTGGGTCCAACGTCTAGAGACAACAGTGGACTTTTCGCTGACCAAAACGAACAGCAATAACGACGAACTCATCCACAACACCTTCAAGGACAGCATGTAATGGATGCACAGTCACGGCGTCAGAACAGTTCCTCAGTTACACCGGCGATATCTCAACGGTGGATCACATCGTTACCGCCACAATAGTTCCGTACATCACGGTAAACGACAAGGGAGATAATGTCACGCAGATGGTCACCATTGCGCAGAACAGCGCCAATAGCACTGGACTGTATACAGGCCTCCCTACATTTGCGCCGGTAACGTGGGTGCACAACAATGTAACTCTGTACGTACTTTTCCTCTCTCTTTATTGACAAAGCATATTCTAACAGCGTTCTAGCACCTACCCAACAACCTACGTCTCCTTCTTCGGCCTCGCAGGAGGCTTCATAACCTCCGCCCCCACCCCCTCAGCAACCGGCTCCTCCAACGTCTCCTGCGGCGAAGACTCCAACCCGAGCACCTCCCCGCCGACTCCCCCCCCACACATGATCCTCCCCGTCAACATCACAAACACCAACCTCCCCATCTCCGCGCCGCCCGCCTTCATCGCCTACCTCGACTCCCTCCCCGCCATCCGCTCGCAATTCAACTCCACCGGCCTCTCCACCTGCTCCTGGACGAAGCCCCTCGCGCCCCACTCCACCGCAACAGCCCTCATCACCGCCGACGCAAGCGCCACCGCCACCGCCGAGCCCGTCGTCAAAGTCAGCAAGGCGAGCCTCACCCAAGTCACCGCGGACCCAATCTTTGGCGGCAGCGCCGGCACCGCGAACCCGAGCGTCGGCGTCATGAACGTGCAGCCGAGCCAGGGCATGAACCAGGGCGGGCTGGGCGACGTCGTCGCGGGCATTTTGGCCCAGGCGAGTGAGGGACCGGCGCCGCTGGGTGCGATTCCGGGGATCCCGACGCAGACGGGCGTGCCGGATCGGCCGGATCCTAGTGCTGGGCCCGGCGATTCGAACCCAGCGCCGAGACCTGGTGGGAATGGTCCGTCTGGCGTGCCAACTGATGGTCCTGGATCGCGGCCTACAGGTCAGCTTGGGAGCGGAAGCGGGTTCGGTCCTGCGTTCGCGCTGCCGAATTCGGCGTCTCTGTTTCAAGGGCAGACGTCGGTGATTAACGGCGTCACGTACGCGGTGCCTAGCGGTGCGAGCGCTGTCGTCGTTGCTTCTGGGGGGATCTCTGCTACTGCTACGGGCGGTGTTGGAGGGTATATCGCGAGCGGACTGGGGTATACTGGGCCTCAGGCTACTGCCAATGCGGCGATGTGGCACGGGGTGGATGAGTTGAGAGTTGTCGGGGGTGTGTTGGCTGCTGGGTTCGTTGGCGTTGGGTTGTTATAATGGGTTTTAAGGACTGTGTATATAGGTGTGAAATTGCATTGCGATGGCGCTGGATCTATTGGGCTTTTGGCGTTGGGCTGGATAACGAGCATTGGGGCGGCGTTTGGAGATTTAGAGTCTAAGCGACTCGCTCTACATTTTCAGTCTTTTATCGATCTTAGTAAGGGTGTCAAAAGGCACGGCTATAATGAAATTCAATAATATCACGTTTGAAAGACTGTTCGATATCGTTCTCGGATCAGGCAAAAATGAAAGTCTCTCCAATAGGTTAGACTAACAGGTTGAATGGCGAATTCATGGAAAGCAATTCTTTGAGTTCTTCACGTGTAAGAAGGAATTAAAACTTCTCCCATTGCAAAGTATCTGTGCAAAACCCCGGTCAGCATCCTCAACATCAACTCCAACCAGTTCAAAGCCAGCCGACGGAATGGACGAGGTCCCAAAGCGATCAGACACATCTTCGTGCAAAGGCTTCACTGATCGACAGATGTCTTCTTCAGAACTGTGAAGAGCAAGACATAGCATGTCACCCTGATATGAAACGCACCTAACCATTGAAGAAGGATCCAATGCGCGATTAACGACGGGTATGTCAGTCTAGGAGCCTTGTGCATTCGACAAAATGCCGAATAATATCCCAAATACTCTCATTCCTGGTGGTTGAGCAGCTGGTCGAAAGAACTCCTGGAGAAGAGAAGAGAAGAACACGAAGAAGGGCAGAAAATCGAGCCTTAACAATGGCCAGCCTTGGCGCGGGTGCTGAGATAATCCGCGCGCCGATTGGCCGGCGTTCCTCGGCTCCGGCTCGCAGCTAGTCTGTCGCTGTCGTCAACTTCACATCCGTCCCGACTCTGCACTCACTCTCCACTCCTTTGCGCATCCGGATCAGCTCAACGACACCATGTTTTCGTCGAGGGCTATGCAGCAGTCTCTGCGGCGGCGTAAGCTCATCACCACCAAGATGGAAAAGGACCAATTGCTAACGACCGCAACAAAACATAGTGGCCGCCCCGCAGACCTCGCGAGCAGCGCTGACCAAATTCACCGCACCGACAGTCATCGCCAGCAGCAACGCAGCCTTCGTGCAGAGGCGGTACGTTTCTCAATGCTCATTCCCAATTCCCTTCGCATCTCCAGCTCAACCGTCTTCCCCCGCTCACCACCACACTGTGTCTCCCCACCTTCAGACCACACCCAGCATCAACCCGAGCTAATCCCTTCCTCCTGTCCCATCAGACAAGTAACCCAACACGTCCCCGAATCCAGCGCGCAATCCATCCTCACCAAACAACGCCAAAACCGCCCCGTCTCCCCGCACCTCGGCATCTACCGCCCGCAAATCACATGGTACGGCTCCATACTCAACCGCATCACGGGCCTCGCGCTCTCCGGCCCGCTGTACCTCTTCGGCGCCGCGTACCTCGTCGCGCCCGCCGTGGGCTGGCATCTCGAGAGCGCGAGCATCGCGGCTGCGTTTGCGGCGTGGCCCGTCGCGCTCAAAGTCGCGACCAAGATGCTCGTCGCGTGGCCGTTTGCGTTTCATAGCTTGAATGGGATTAGGCATCTTGTGTGGGATTTGGGGCTGCAGTTATCGAATAAGCAGGTTGCGAGGACGGGGTGGAGTGTTGTGGGGTTGAGCGTTCTTGGGGCGTTGGCGTTGGCTTTTGTGTAGATGAGATGATGGAGGGCGCGGACGATGAGCTGCGGGAATGTATGCTACTGTTGCATTGATGTATATTGAATATTTGGTTAGAGCAGTGCTTTCCGTCTAGTTGTACCATTAAGTGGGTATTAAGTGACGCCATAACAGCTTTCTTGCAACAACGGTCTAAGGATAGCAACACTGGGGAAACTATACAAACAGCTCTACTTGCTCCGCTTGTAGATCTTTCTTAAGAACTCTTCAAACACTTCCTTCTTGAGGCCTTCGCTCTCATCAACTTGCGCAATCAGCTTCCGTATCTCACCCACCCTCTCTTCCTCGTAGTCCTTGTACACCTGTTCCAGCTTCAACTCATCAAACACAACCTTGACCTTCTTCTCCTTCTCACCATCCTTGCGCCCATAATTATCCTCCAGCACTTTCCGCTGCTCAGCGCTCGCTCGTTTCAGCGCTTGATTGATCAGCCACGAGCACTTGTTATCCTGAATATCCGTCCCAATCTTCCCCAGCACGTTTGGATCCGCAAAATTATCCAAATAATCGTCCTGGACCTGAAAATACTCGCCCATGGGAATGAGTATATCATGCGCCTGCTTCAAATTCTTCTCCGTCGCCACGCCGGCATAATGCAGCGCCAGCGCCACCGGCAGATAGAAGCTATAATACGCCGTCTTGTACACAACGATAAACGTATACTTGTCGAGGCTGAAGTTGTCGAGGTCGACCTTATCCTCGGGCGCGGTGAGCAGGTCGCACGTCTGCCCGAGCTCCGTCTGGAAGGTGACTTCGTGGAACAGCTCCAGCAGGTCGACGTAGCACTTGTCCTGGCGGAAGTGCTTCTTGAGCAGGATGTAGATTGCGCTCTCGAGCATGAAGGCGTCGTTGATGGCGATCATGCCGACGTCGGGCATCAGGTACCAGCAAGGCGAGCCGCGGCGCGTCTTGGAGGAGTCCATGATGTCGTCGGACACGAGGAAGAAGGCTTGCAGCAGCTCGATCATCCAGCCCAGCGTGGCGCTTTTGCGGTATTCGGAGGAGGAGAGCGGGCGGGCGAGGAGGAGGGCGGTGGTGTCGACGACGGACATGCCGCGATTGCATTTCCCGCCGACTGTGTTGTGGTTGAGTGACTAGACGCATTGTGCTTGTTAGCTGGGCTGTAGGAAGGCGGGACGGGGAGAATTGAGGATGAGGCGCACATTCTGATACCACTTCAATGCATTTTCGGGGAGGTTGTATTGTCTGCAGTGAGCACCGAGATCTTCCACCAATTGGGGAAATACAGACTCGAATTCCTTCAATGTGGTCTTCATCTTTACGGTGAAGCTCCTAATGGGGTTTGTAGGAGAAAGAAGACGGGATGAAAGCAGCTTGGTGGAGCAAATAAAATAGTGATGAAGGGGTCTTGGTGGGGTTGACGGCGGTGAGAGAGGGCGAGAGACGCGACCGGGTCAGGGTCAGGCGCGTCGGGCCGCCAAAATGTCTCCGGCGGGGACGAGACAAGCTCAATTGCGTGCATGAAGCCACCGAACTTGACAATCTGCCACAAATATAATCGTGGGAGGACATTACCTCGTACCTTGCCTTTACTACCTGCCTATTGGATCTTACTGAGAACTGTCGAAGCTCTTCTCTATCTCACCGCATTCACCACCTCCAAAGCCATCACAGCCTTCCGAATGCGGTAAAACAAAAGCAGACCTACGCTTGAGCTGCGCTGCCGAGCGCATGCAACTGTGAACATGAGCAGCCTCTCAGACAATGATCTTGCCCAGCTGCAAGGTCACCTACAACAAGCCGCCATCTCATGTACAGAACGGTGTCTATACCAGTCCGCAAAATGGTAGCCCCCCCGGAGTGCTCTTTTCTCACCTCAGGCGTAGCATCAGCGCTCTAACGCATCAGTACAGGGCAGCAGAACTCCTAAACTCCTTTCGATCTCCAGCCATCAACTATGGCTCAGATACCGATGCCGACTCTCCCATGTCCGACGCCCCTCAGACACGCCCCTCCAAACCACAGCGGCTGGACCCGCGAGATGCGCAGCTGGAGATGGCCGAAATGCCAAAGTACCTTCTCGCGAAAACTTTCTTCGACTGCCGGGAATATGATCGTTGCGCCGCTGTGTTCTTACCGGGTCCTTTGCCGAAGCCAGCTGCGCCCTCAGAGTCCCCGCAGCTGTCAAAGCAATCCCCAGCGAAGGGCAAAGGGAAAGCCAGCACAGGAAGTATGGCTCCCCCATCATCAACGCCGCTGCGGAATATTAGTCAAAGGTCTCTCTTCCTGGCTTTATACGCGAGATACATATCCGGCGAGAAGAATAAAGATGAAGAGAGTGAGATGATATTGGGTCCTGCCGATGGCGGTGTAACAATGAACAAGGAGCTCACCGGGTTGACTGCTATCCTCGAACAGTGGTTTCAGGAGCAGCATGCAAGAGGTGGCACTAATGGCGGCTGGCTAGAGTACCTTTACGGAATCGTCCTGGCTAAAGGCAAGAACGAGGATTTAGCGAAACAATGGCTGATACGAAGCGTAAATATCTACCCCTGGAATTGGGGAGCATGGCAGGAGTTGGCAAATTTATTAGGCACAGTAGAAGAGGTCAGTACGGGTGTGAATGCTCTCAGCTGGACCACGCTGATGATACGACAGCTTCATCTGATCACCGAACAACTACCGCAAAATATCATGACCTTCATGTTCCACGTTTACATAAACCAGGAACTCTTCCAATCAACAGAGCAAATCCACAACGAGTTAGCCCATCTCCTCAATATCTTCCCTAATAGCGCCTTCCTCAAATCCCAACGCGCGCTCCTCTTCTATCACTCCAAAGGCGAGTCTTATAAATTCCACCTGAAATTCCTCCAACTGACCCTTTCAGACTTTGAAGAAGCAGAGCAAATCTTCTCCTCCCTCGTCGCCTCCGAACCCCACCGCCTCGACTCCCTCGACAATTACTCCAACATCCTCTACGTAATGTCCTCCCGCCCCCGCCTCGCGCATCTCGCCCAAACCGCCACCGCAACCGACAAATTCCGCCCCGAGACATGCTGCATCGTCGGCAACTACTACTCGCTGTGCTCGGAGCACGAAAAAGCCGTCATCTACTTCCGGCGCGCGCTGACCCTCGACCGCACCTTCCTCTCCGCCTGGACGCTCATGGGCCACGAGTACGTCGAGATGAAGAACACGCATGCCGCCATCGAGAGCTACCGCCGCGCCGTCGACGTCAACCGCAAGGACTACCGCGCCTGGTACGGCCTCGGCCAGACGTACGAGATGCTCGAGATGCACTCGTACGCGCTGTTCTACTTCCACCGCGCCGCGAGCCTGCGCCCGTACGACCCCAAGATGTGGCAGGCCGTCGCGGCGTGCTTCGCCAAGGTCGGCAAGCTGCAGAACGGGATCCGCGCGTACAAGCGCGCGCTCGTGGCGGGGAGTTATTACGACGGCGGCGCCGGCGTGTCGGGCGCGAGCTTCGGCAGCAGCCAGGATTCGAGCGGCGGTGGGGTGGGCGGGTTGGCGGGCGGCGTGCTCGATCCGGAGGTCCTGTATGCTATTGCGCTGCTGTACGAGCGGCTTGGCGAGCCGGAGGAGTGCGCGGCGTACATGGAGCTCACGCTGCTGCAGGAGGAAGGCGCGCAGCCGGACGACAACGATGAGGATGGCGGTGCTGGGATGGGGGTGCCGCTGGGGGGCAGCGCTGGTGGCGGGCCGGAGCGGGGCGGCGTGGGCGTCACGCCGACGACGAGTAAGGCGAGGATGTGGCTCGCGCGCTGGGAGTTTATGCGGGGGAACTGGCAGCGGAGTATGGAGCTTGCGAATGAGCTTTGTCAGGATGGCGTTGAGGTTGAGGACGCGAAGGCGCTGGTTAGGGATATTAGGAGTAAGGTTGAGGCGGAGAGGGAGGAGGCTGCTGCCGCTACTACTAGTGGTGGTGGGAGGCGGAGCTGAGCGGGACGGGGCGGAGTGGAGTTGAGTTGAAGCAATTAAGCCTGGTCCTAGGAGTTTTGCTACGAGAGAGCTCGTAGAGACAACGACGCTCGATTTGACGCGTAGAGTCTTGTTTGCAAGGGATCGAGGGGTGGCGGCGCGGCTGGCGAAGAGAGTGCGCGAGGAGAGAGGGGCTTCATGGTTTGTGCTGAACACCGCTCAGGCAGGGAAATATGTCGAATAAAGCTTAACACCTGCAGGCTTAGGTTTCCGAAGAACAGAGCGACAAGTTTAGTGCCCGGGGGATTTTCCCTAGACGTGGATAGCCGCTACGCGTGACTCGTGTGCTTCCATTGATCCTTCGTCACGTAGTCAGGTCTTTCAGGAAGGGAGGCAGGCGCGCAGGCTTCTAGCCGTTTTCTCGTCAGCGCGCACGAATGAGCGCGCGAGTGGGTGGCCATTGGGAGTGCCAGTCGGGTCAATGAGCATTGGGTGTGTCAGCCATGCGGTGATGCGCTCGAGCACCCTATTGGCTCCCAATGAACATGTACGCTATACGCCACCACACATCCGTGCTGTGGAGAGCACGGCTGAGCAGTGTCTGTCTGCTGTGCATGCTTGCCGGATATGAAGCTGTTTCACTGATATGCAGCCCTACCAGCCGGTCACGGAGCAGGCTTTCTACACCAGGGTTCATGGTAGTCCCGAGGAGGTGGGATCAGAGGGAGGACGGATTGATGGATGTGCAATGGTGCAATGGCGGGAAAGGAGGTTGTACCTCGAGTATAAAGGTTGTCTCTGTTACGCCAGTCATTGGGACAGAGCATTTCCGGAATCATCCTTTGATCGAGTGCCTGCGCTGTCTTATGCGAGCTGCTCTGTCTGATTTGAATCACGTCCTACATTCCAGAAAAGTTTGGAGCAATGGCAACGCAAGTCTGTCGCTGTCTCCCACGGCATCAAGATGCATTCTTGAGGCAAGATCTTGAAAGGTGTGGACGAGCGGAAGTGGTGAGTCTCCAGTATTCACTTACAGACCTCTGGCTAACCAATTCCTCCCAAGTCCGACACAACGGCGGGTCGCGGTGGCTACAATAGAGACACGACGGACGACGCACCTCGAGATCATGGGCGGACAGCACCCATGCGGGACGTCACGCTCTGCACGTGCAGAAGGGCATCGGTCAGCGCTGCCAAACGAGGGGATCCTACGCGTGGCAAGCCTGTCGTCCTGCATTTGGCGCCCGTAGATTCGTCGAGACTGGCAAGCGAGCAAGCGTCGCAGCAGCTGATGAAGACTCCTTGCGTGCGCAATGACAGTGCCAGTGGCGTCGTCTTCCGGGGCAGTGGGACACAGTCTTCTCGAACGGCGCTAGAAGGTGGATTGGCGCTGGCAAGAGATCTCCTACCCACAGGGATTGAAAGTCCGCTTGACGAATGGCTCAGCGAGAAGTGCGCGCAGGGCCCTTGGAACTCGCTTGGATGCACGGGGAGTATTGGCGGCGGACGGGATCTGGGTCACGTCGTTGCGGCGATGCGGACGGTGGATGTTGCGCTGGGGATGGCGGATGGTCGGTGCAGGTTGTAGATCCTTTCCCGTCTTTGTTGTCTATCTGTTACAAGGCGTCAGGCAACCTATTGTATGCGGGCGCGGCGGTGAATGTGTCTGCTTTGACGGCCGGGTGGATGGGAGTCTTGCACCAGGCGTTGTTTGGGGTCCGCAAATGTTCCTCATCTATCAAGCTTCTTGGAGATGTAGCCACTGCTTCAGAGCCAATCTAAACCTCGTATGTATGCAAAAGGTGATGCGCCGTGAGGTGTCGGCTCACCTGGCCTTGACAAATCATGTATGGCGGGTGTGATGAGGATGGCAGTCGCGGTGGGAAGAGTTGACGTCTGGACATGGATGCGCCCACGGCTCCGTGCGGTGGAGCGCACAGGGCTGAATGCGCACGCTAGTGCATACGAGGCATTTCGCTAGAAGCCCGCTAGAAGCCCGCTAGAAAGGCGCTAGAAAGGCGCTAGAAAACAGGTAATGTCCCCTGCCCCTGCCGAGCTGACTCCCCTTGACCTCATGCTCCTCCAGGCTCCCGCCAAGTGCTGCACAGCGACGCCCGACGACTGAGCCAGACGAGACTGAGGAGCCTTTACTGGCATCGCGTGTGCACATCGGTGACGATATGGCCAATCGATAGACATAGCGACGCGGTGCCCACCCTTGGCGTTGTGGAAGCGTTTACCGGAGCCTGGCTTTCCGCTTCCCCGCTGGACGGTTCGCGATTGTAGAGATTGTGCGCTCTCCTTCAGCCCTTGGACCTTTCCAGTGGACCGCCGGCTTGCTTGGAGTTCCTGAAGGCCGACAGACCCAATTTAGAAGTGCGGATCTGGCGTCGTGGCGGAGAGGGCCAGAGGAGAGTTTGCGCTCAAGTCTCGGAGCTGGCGGCCTAGCAATCGGACGGCCTTGGAGGATGAGAGCTTGACAATTGCACAAAGCTTAAGAGTACGGGGAGCCAAGATTCTTGCTGTAGCAGATTAGCGATTGAGCGCGGAGCAGCTCGTTGGGTACTATGCGAGCTCGAAGCAGACAGTCAAGCCGGTCCTCAGTGGCGACGTGCTGCTGCTCTGGAGAACGTGAGTCCTGCATCCCGTAGACGAGCAGATTGTCCTGCAGCTCTTGATAAGGGGTGGTTCAACCTTTGGCTACTTGATTCGCCATTGCAGCGCAGCCCTTCTGTTCATCAGAATTTATATGGAGATGAACCGGGAATAAACTAAGTCCACGGAGTAACTAAACAAAGTTTTGCCTTGAACTTTACGGAATTGGACAAGACATGGGACTGCATCTCCTTCACCGAGCATCTAAAGAGGACCAAGAAGTTTTTGAGATTAACAAACTCCATTTCTGCCGGCAATTATTGTTTGATTTCCCCCCAGGCTCGTCACAAGATGGTGAATTAAAGGTATCGGTGATGCCGTCCAAAACCACAATCCTCAGTCCTTCCTCTGTCTCCTTACACTCCACGCAAATGCTGCCGACGCAACCGCAATAGCCTTATCGACCGGCCCTCCTCCCTCCTCCCCAACCTCATGCACCTTCATATCCACACCGACCCAAAACTTCCTCCCTCTCCAAACAACAGTGACACCACCATACACAGCCCACGCCCAAATCCAAAAAGCCAGACCCTCTCTGCCCAGCCACGCCAGGAACCACTCTCCAAACCCTCTTCTTCTTCCGCTTTCAGGCGGCGGCTTCGCAAAGAAAGGCGTGTCACCATCCTGCTCCACACACGCCATACGCTGCAGCATACCGTACAGTGTCCAGTCCACACAAGCCCAAATCCCCACGCTCAGAGCGAAGAACGTCCAAAATGCACTCCACGTCGCTGGCACACCTAGCACCTCCCGGAACCAAGGCAGCGAGGTGATCGCAAACGCCCCGTAGAGCGAGCAGAGCACGCTCTCCGTCCCTGGCTCCACAAGCGTCGCTAAGGTGACCGTGAACTTCCTCACGCGCAGCCAGCGCACACGGCGCGCGCAGTATTCGCCCACCGCCATGCGCGCCACGGGCTGCACCGCCGGATCGCCGAACGCTAACGCGTGCTTGCCCCATTTCTCGCCGTTGGGCTGCTGTTCCTCGAGTACACGCGCTCGCCACAAGAGGTCGCCGATCAGGTGGTCCTCGCAAATATTTCGCGAGAAGAAGGCGATCCCCTGGCCATTGGTGAGGGTGTCGAGGTGCGAGCGGCGGAACATGTTGCTTTTACCGACGATGCATGGCGCGATCAGAACGCTGTTGATGGCCGTGTAGAATTTTGCGTGCGCGGTGGAAAGGAACATCTCCTCTAATCTTCCACCGCCGGTGGTGAGGGCGTGAGAAAGGGCGTGAGTTAGGGATGAGCCCGGAGAGACGCGATCGACGCGAGGGCTGCCTGGCCGGGTTGAAGGCTGAGAGTAGGAGGCATTTGTTGTAGAGAGGCGGAGGCGAGGGCTGTCGCCGTTTGAGGTTGAAGCTTCTTGCCCTTTACTGGTTTGAGAATATTGCGAAAAAAGGGCTTCCGCTTCGACGCCAGTCGCAACGCCTTCCGTATCCACGACAAGTGGTAGCTGGTGGACGAATTTGTTCGGCCTCCCACCTCCGAAACCGCATAACGAATCCACCATCCGCCCTGCGACGCCAGGTCCGACCCACACATTGCAATCTATGATCCACACAATATCGCTCTTCGCCTCCCTATAGGCGCGACTTATGTTCCGTATTTTCGGGTTGGGCCCAAGAGCATCTTCCTTGGTAGAATCTGTGGTACCTGCTTTGTCATCATGTGTTCCGTGAGGGTGCAGCAGCGGGTCTTCATTCTCGACAAGAATTTGCGCGTCGCACGCGGGAAAGTCGGTGATTAAGCGCTCGAGAACAGGCAAGGCCGGGTCGTTGCGTGTGGAGATACAAAAGTATATTGCGGTCTTATCGCGCGGGTACGTCTGGCGAAAGGTAGATGCTAAACAGGCGTAGAGTGAGGGCTCAAGTCCCTTGACCGGGCGGATGATGGTAATCGGCGGTACGTCTCCCGGCGGGAGTGAAGTGGTGCATATGGAAGGTTTCGGTTTATTCGTATGGTAGCGATAGCTGTTTGAGAGAGGAAAGTGACTGTCAGCATACCGCCCGAGGGGCTACAACGATAGCTGCGTGGAGTGACAACGGAGCTTACAGTTGGATATAGCCAACCGTGCAGACTATGACGACGGCGATGTACCAAATGAGGCACAGCGCTGCAGCAAGCTCGGCGGACATTTGCACAGAAACATGATCGGGGAGAGAGAGAAAAGGAGTGAAAAGGTTGAGTGGAGGTGGAGGTGGATGGTGCAGGTGGTGTTTGGAGGTCCCGCCGGAGGTTGCGGAGTTAGAGGTACGGTGTGACGAAGCAATTCGCTAAAATTTCCCTGTGTGTGACGTGCGTGCTCTGTAAGCATCACCGTAAACGCCTAAGTCATCACGGACAAAAAGCATCGGGTGAGATGGGCGGGAATCCAAGAGAAGCGAACAAGTATTGCTTGACCCATCCGAAATCCCAATGGCTTGAAATGGTCGGACAGGTGCAGAGTGTGCTTCACCTACGCCTTCCCTAATATATAGAGCAGGAGGGGACTCCGGACTGGACGGGAAATATTCTGCTTTCTTTAGTCCATTCTAAATGAAGCGGAAATTCCATGATAGCAGATGTTACGCGCGCTAGAGGCATGCTAGTTGACTGCTCCTGCTAGGGGTCTAGCTAGATAGGTAAGCCTTTGTAGACAGAGAGCTTGCTACCACGGCTGGCCATAGGCCCATATGCTCCCAAATATAATATCCCTGGGCCCAAAATACCGGAAAAGAAGAAGAATCCCGAATTACACTCTGCGTCAACCATACTCATCCGTGAAGCGGTGGTCTAATTTCGTGGTATTTCTCGGCCAGTGCAAAAGCCTGGGATTGAGTTCAAGTTCGCACATCTGCTCCCTCGGACAAAACCATCCTCTCCACACCAGAGCAACTAATAAGCCAAGCCCCTCTGTTTCCCTCCTCTCACGACCAAGAAGATGAAAGAACTACGCCAGGTAGCCTCATCCGACCTTTCGCTGCCCTCGGACTCGTATGTCTACAAGCTTGTTCACACGCGGGCCGGGCTCGCCGCAATCAGCTCCGACGACAGCCTTCGCATTTTCGAACCATCCACACTTCACCCTCTCCCCGATGGCATATTTCCGAGCGTCAATGAGAGTGTCACCTGCCTCGAAAGCTTCGCAGAGTCGGCTGAAGCCAGTCCTGTTGTCGTGACGGCCGGCCGAGATGGGCGAGTCCGTCTGTGGGATCTCCGCTTGGAGCGGGCCGCCTTGGATATCGCAAGCCGTAGGTCTCAATCATTTGGAACGTTAAAGCCATGCTGATGCGGGCAGCGAAGGGATGGGGCTTCTCGGCTCTTGGGACTAGCACGGTGTACAACGCCATTGCTGCCGGTACTGAGCTTGAAGGAAATGGACCTGGAGACGTAGCAGTCTATGTGTGGTAAGTGTATGGACCTCTCCATTAGGTTTGAGACCGCCGCATTGTCATCTTCGCAAATTCGTTACCTTCTTCTTATATCGCGTCCGCGTCACAGGGATCCTAGAAATCCAACGGTCCCAAAAGCACAGTACCTTGAATGCCACTCGGATACTGTGACGGAGCTCCAATATCGACATTCTTCAACTCAAACTTCTCCAGCATTACTTTCGGCGAGTACCGATGGCCTTGTCAATCTTCTCGCCTTGACTGCGGACAACGAAGATGACGCGCTTCTGTTGAGCGTCAACCATCGATCTGCCCTCCATCATGCCGGGCTGCTAAAAGATGGCCAGGAAGTCTACGCGCTTGGCACCGATGAGACTTTGTCCTTTTATTACTTAGAAGATCCTGACAGCACGTCTTCAGAAATCCAGCCGCAGCTTCTAGGTGACATTCGAGAAAGCTTATCGTGCGAGTATGTAATTGGTATGGCTCAAGCTAATGGGAAGACAATAATGGCTACCGGTCATTACAGGTATCTCTTGTCCTCTCATCCATCAAATTGCCGTTTCGCTTCGCACGAGGATAAATGCTGACTGATCCCACAGTCAGAATCTGGTGGATTTAGTGCCTTGGTATAGCACTTCCAATCACCTGGGATGGAGGCCAGATATGACCGACGCGATTCGAGTTACTGGCTATGGATCAGATGTCGTCCGGGACTTCCTCATGGACGGCTCCTCCAACGTCTTGTTTACGTGTGGCGAGGATGGCCATGTACGCGCATGGGGTTCGGATGAAACTTCAGCATCGGCCTCCGTAGGACACTCGGAAGATATGTCCTCTAAGATATCTAAAAAGAAGCCGCCGAAGAGAGGGAAGGAATTTCGAGCTCGCCCGTACTAAGAGCTGAAGAAACGTTAAAGCAGAGGGTGCGTTCCGCTACACCTCAAAGCCGCTTATCAAAGGAACACCTGAACCTCCACGACCAGCCCTTACTTGCTCAAACGTTCGGCCTCGTGACTATTGGTTTCTGTTAACCAATTCACTTTGCGACCTTACCACCCTGTGTTTGCCCTACCGTCACTAGAGTAACCTGCCCATGATCAAGCCCACTGCCGAACATAGGTGTTGACTAGCTTGGCCTACTAATTAAAATGATGTTTTCCCGCCGTCTTCTCTTCTATACTGTTACCCATAAACTACCCTCGCCTGGCTTGGTCTCGACGACCTTGTTTTGCTCTATCCGCCGGCAACGTCACCCTTTATACGAAGAACTCCGCGACCATTTGAATACCTTGCTCCAGCAGCATCGGCTAGCTAGTCTTGCACTAACCGCAGCTCTGTTGTGGAAAACTTGCACCTTGTCTTTTCCGTAGGATACTCCTAACTTTATTCATCATTTCGCGCACGCTGTCGAGGGCGCGCCGTTCCGCCTCTAGCGGCGTCCAAACTTTCACGAGATGGACAGCTTTGCCTTGCCCGAGACCTACAAGCGCTACAAAAACGGAACGGGCAAAATTGCGAAATGGCTTGTAGAGACTGCTAAGGCATGCAAAGTCGGCCTTCAGTTTCTGGGTCCAACCGCGGAAGCAACTGGTGCGGAGCAAATAAATCGCCTATCTCTCAGCGCCTTTTCGGGTCTGAGCGAAGCCATCGCCGTAGCCGCATATTGTGGCAAGAAGGTTAGCGTGCCGGAGACGCTCCTAGCAACTGCACAAGAAACGATTCGACTGAGGAAAGAGGCTAGCGAATGCTACCTGGGACTCGCTAGCGATGACGACACTTTCGAGGAACAAAATGCCGGCCACTTACACTTCATCGAAATCCTTGAAGAGGTCTATGAAACGCTGCAGTCATTCTGCGAGCCCTCTCAACCGGTCAAGAAAGTGAGGCGTGCGGCGTGCAAAGAAAAGGAACCTGTGCCGCAGCCGGCAAACATTTATCAAGCTCTAGAGGTTGAAAATGCTGGACCGGACGAGGGAGAAGAAGCTTCGACGGAAGATAGTAGTGATTCCGCCTCCATCAGTCCCGGAGACGATATTGAGAGTACTCCTTCTGCCAATGCAGTTCCGTATGCGGACAGCCCAGCACCTCCAAGCCCTTCCACATCAGCATCAAGCGAAGAGCTCTATGAGGTGTATGACGATAGCGGAACTCCGGTGGATGGCTTAACATCGAAAGCAACTGAAGACCTCTATTTCGCAGTATACTGTTTTCTCAAGGACGTACACCGGATCGAGGTGTTTCTCCTTGATACCTGGATAGATTACCGCGAGAAGACAGTCAGTCTTGCCACTGCCTCTGCTGTCACTGACATGGCCATCGAGATAGTCAAACTCATGGAACAGCAGTTCATCTCCGAGATGCGAGAATTCGGATTTACTCCCCAGCCCGGAGAAGAGATCCAGCTGGGGGCTATGCATTTCGAATATCATACCGGTGGAAAGGGCAAGCCAACTTGGGAAGCGAGTCAGGAGTCGTACTACGGAACAGCAACTTTCCTTCAGCAAATAGTTCCTGGCGTGCTTGCCGTCTGCAGGAGTAAGCATGAAGCGACTTTGGACCCTGAATGTTGCGGGATACCGCCGGAATTTATCCCTGGCGACATCGACCAGCTGGGCAGAGATCTGACGACTGTTTCAAGATACGTCTGGGACGTCTACACGCTCATGACGCGGAACCCGAAACTCCCATTCGTCGACTGCATGACAGAGGGCATGTACCACTTCCTGCAGCAGAACAAGCGACGGAAAAAAAAGAAAAAGCCGTTACACAGGCCGCCAGTGTGGCTTTGCTTCGGTCTCCAAGTGCTCATAAATATATACCATGTAATGATCGAAAGTCAATGGAGCCCGGTAGATGAACTTGTTCAAGTTGCGCGACGGTCAGAGCACTCAATAGCCAATTATCTGCGACATTTCGACGAAAAATATGTCGCAAATCCGGCAAACTTCAACTACGAAATGGGATTGTTACTGGCTATCATTCAAGACGCATCGCCTTGGATAGACGTGGCTGACACGAAGTCTTTTTACACTTGCGATTCGGAAGGCGTCAGCAAAGACCATCCAGCGCGATCGCTGTTTTACTATCATCCGATCATAACCGGCCTCCTGCAGCTACAACTGCAGATAAGCATGTCCCAAGTTGGAATTACGGTAGCGAATGCGCATGACAATATCATCCCGGCGCTCCAAGTTTACAACGCTTTCCAAAAGCACTATTGCCTTCCTTCATGGCCCGCAATGGAGGAGTTAGTCAAAGCGGAGACGGAACGAGAGCTCTTCTATGGCGGCAGGCCGACGACAACTAGAGACTTTCTCATCAAATTCGAGCTTGCAGCGGGAAGACAGTTGAAAGATTTTCATAGAGATTGTAAGCGGCACGATAGCCCGACGAAGATGTCTCAACGCAATGACAGTCGGCTGCGAGGCACGGTTTTAGCTACCTCTCTACTGGCCAAGCGTTACGGAGCCATGTGTCAAGCGCTAGACTTTGCTGGCCAGATCCCAACTAGCAACGATACGTGGACGAACATGAAAACCGTGCTGCAGCGGTTCCAGAAAGTGTATGGTCATGCTCTTCCTGTGCGGAGCTCTGGATTCTTCGGCTTCATGACCTTACTCTCTTCGTTGCGGCACGGCATGGGCAAAGAAGAGAAGCATCTCCAATTCGATTATTTTGGGCACCACGTTGTCTGCTCACACTTCCTTGAGGATCTCCAAGATTCTGTTCGCAACCATGAGATCAAGGCGGATGAGCATCGTCAGCTACTTGCCACGGTGGAGACTCAAGGCGAGTTGTTTACTAACTGGAACCTCTCATCCTTTCTCTTGAACGCCATGTTTTTCAATCCAAAAATGGAGCAGAACACTACTGGCGCAGTTGTTCCAGTAAAGACCTCGAAGCCTGACTACTGGTACCACGCCGTACGCGACGCGGCAAGTACAACCTCACGGTTTCTGGCCATGATTACGTCTCGCAGTACAGGTGATATACAGAAGATGTTGGACGGGCGGACTCTAGGAAAGAAACAAAAGATGTTTCGTTACGTCGGTGAGAACGGGAAGGTCATAAAGTGCTTTAGGGTTGTGGGAGATTCTGTGATTTTCGAGGAACTGGACCATAACAACGAGCTGCAGACAGAGCAGAAGAAGCGCGCAGGCAAGAACAAGAACAAAAACAAGAACCGGAAGTTGAAGAAGAAGGCTGCTCGTGCGGCGGCGGAGACTTTAGAGGAGCAGGTAGAAGTACAGGATGAGCACGATGAAGGAGGAATGAATGGGGAAGCTCATGAGCGCGGGAAGGTCCAGATTCCGCACCCGTCGAGTTGGCGTGATGGAGGCTTTAGGTCTGTGTACGAGGATTCCGACGAGGATGACGAGTTGGAATAGGGTGTCGCGGAAGATGTTGTCCGTGATCTGCCGTACTGTGTCGAATTCAGCTAGGAGATGGATGCCGGAGGCCCAGCCCAAGGGAGCAGTCGCTAACCAGTCACCGTCATCGCTGAGTTGAGTGCATTGTTGCTGAACTCTTCACGGATGTCTTTTATTTCTTTTTCTTATCAGAGCGCAGTCGCAAGCCCCCCGGCCTTGGCGAAGATAATTAGTACAAGTGCGCCAGAGTGTTTCTTGGAGTACTTTGATACGAGCCAGTCTGCCGAGTCATGCTTCTAGGACAGATAGCAATAGGATTAGTCATCGAAGAACGTATCGCAAATCAGTGATAAGAAGCCCAGTCTTTTCGAGGCTGGTATTGAGCATTAACAAAGATATGGAGGTTCTGGCTTTGCGTACGGATTCCGCTTCCGTCAGGTCGGTCCGAATTCAACGGCTGGCGGGCCGACCCTGCGCCCTGACGGTTTGGCACCTTGAACTTTATTTGAGGCTTGGCAAGGGCATGGGGGTGGAACAAGAGTCTAAACCAAGTTCAATTTCTAGCGTCCTAGGAGCGAATCGGCCGCGCAGTTGGCATGCCCTCAGGTAAAATATGTTATATCTGCCCTGAAAATTCCCCGCCTGCCTGCTCCACTGCTCATTTCCTCAAGTATCCAGCGAGAAGAATGCTCAGACCTTTTCATAGGACTTTGGAGAAATGTTCGGCGGACGGCTACCCTCCAGCCAGTGGATCTCGTCAAGAAGTCTAAATCTTGTCGATGATAAAACTGCTGCTTCTATCTCCTCAATCTGTCATTCGATTGCGTAAAACGGTATACAGTCCTAATTAGCTCTCCCACCAAGCAAAGTCAAGTACGAGCTCTCCCACCCCACCAATCTCGGCATCCCGAGCCAGCCCTAGCCAATCACGTCGCAGTGCTCTACCACGCCCGGATAAGCTCATCGACCGCGACCCAAAACGGACTACCTCCCGCTGGCCTGCCGGCGTCTAAACGAACGTCCGCATTTCCTTTTTGCCGTTGAATGCGCGCCGTTCCTTGCTGTGCGACGACAAGAGAGACCGGCAGTCTCGCCTGCCTTGCGAGGCGTAGCTTTGCGAATGAAGACCTACAGCAAGGACCTCCGCCTGCAACATGTGCAGCGAGACAGGGAAGGACTGGCTCGAAGTAAGATAGGGCGGGTACCTTCCTTTTTGGAGCCCTTGGGCCGGATGGCGAGTATATAGAAGCTCGAAGTACCTCTCAAAAGCGCAGAGTAAGCCTTTCAGGGTGCATGTCATTCGTTCCTCTCCGCTCTCGTGTCAAATCTATCTACTTCTCAAGCAAAGATGCACCTTCTCTCTCTCCTCCCTTTCCTCCCCCTCGCGCTCACTCTTCCGGTCCCCACTCCCCCAAATATCCCCGCTGCAAGCACCGCGCGCACTCAACTCGCCGCTCTCACCGTTGCTGCGCAGGGCTCGCAGACGGGTTACAGCAGAGATCTGTTCCCGCACTGGATCATCCAGTCTGGCAACTGCGATACGCGGGAAGTTGTCCTCAAGCGGGATGGCACCAATGTCCAGCAGAGCAGCGCCTGCGCTGCCACCAGTGGCAGCTGGTTTAGCCCTTATGATGGCGCGACTTGGACTGCTGCGAGCGATGTCGATATTGACCATGTTGTTCCCTTAAGTAACGCTTGGAAGGTGAGTTTTGCACAGTCCTTTTCCTGAAATACAAGAATCTTCCTTGGCTTGGGAGATTGTTCTTGATCGCCAAGCTCATGTGAGAGAGCGGAAGAGAGAATTGAAAGAATTCACACTTGTAAAATCTTGTACCTCAGTAGCTGATGAATACCACAGTCGGGCGCCGCGTCCTGGACGACATCAAAGCGCCAAGGCTTCGCCAACGACCTCTCCAACCCGCAACTCATCGCCGTGACAGACAACGTGAATCAAGCCAAAGGCGACAAAGGCCCCGAAGATTGGAAGCCGCCATTGGGTAAGCTCTAATTGTACTTCCTGTCCAATTGGAACAAGTTGAAGTTGACATTGTACTAGCTTCCTATCACTGCACGTATGCCAGGATGTGGATCAAGGTCAAATCCGTGTACAGCTTGACGATCACGTCGGCAGAGAAGAGCGCTTTGACTACTATGCTCAATACGTGCTGAGCCGCATAAGACGAAGAGAGCATAAGAAAAACGCTACATCATGAAATAGTCGCGAAATTCCAGTCAAATGGTGCGAGAAAGTAATCACGAGTCTTTGCGCTGAACGTGAAACTAAATCTCTACATTTTCTTTTATGGTAACACTATATACTTCTCCAAATGCTTGGGTATCGCTCCAAGAAGCTTCTTCTCCTGCAACCACTTCTTCGAAAACAGCCGCTCCGCATACCGATACGCGCCATCACATAGTACCGTCACCACCGTATGCCCCTTACCCAGCTTCTCCGCGACTTCCTTCGCCGCAACTACATTCAGACACGAGCTAGCGCCCAGGTACAAACCCTCCTCGTCCAAGCAGCGGTACACCATCTCGATGGTCTTCTCGTCACTAATGTGCAGCGCTCCGTCCACAAGGTCAATGTCAGGCTTGAGATTGTCCGTGACTCTGCCCTGCCCAATGCCCTCTGTTATGGAAGAGCCCGTACGTTCCAGCAGTTTGCCACCACTAGTAATATATGAATGAAGCACGCTCCCCGGCGGATCGGCTAAAAAGGTCTTGACCCTGCCACCACTTTTCTCCTTCAAATACCGCGTCACACCGGCCAACGTCCCCGCCGTGCCCGTCGCGCAGGTAAACGCATCAATATTCCCACCCGTCTGCGCCCAAATCTCCGGCCCCGTAGTCTCAATATGCGCCTGCCTGTTCGCCGTATTATCGAACTGATTCGTCCACACCGCGTTATCCATGTTCTCCGCATGCCTCTTCGCCTGATGGTTGTAGTTCTGCGGATTGTCGAACGCGACGGCGGGCACGGGGTACACTTCCGCGCCCAGCAGCCGCAGCAGGTCGACCTTGCCCTGCGACTGCGTGTTGGGCATGTAGATGACGAGCTTGTAGCCCTTGGAGCGGCAGACGTGCGCGAGGCCGATGCCCGTGTTGCCGGCGGTGCCTTCGACGACGGTGCCGCCTGCGCGCAGGAGGCCGGCTTGCTCGGCGTGCTCGACGACGTAGAGCGCCGCGCGGTCTTTGACGGAGCCGCCGGGGTTTTGGAATTCGGCTTTGCCGAGGACTTCGCAGCCCGTTTCTTCTGAGAGGCGCTTCATGCGGATCATGGGGGTGTTTCCGATTGCTAGAGATAGAAATCTTGTTAGCAATTGCACGTTGGTGCAAGCCTAGAGGTGCAATTGAGGGCGAAGCATACCATCTATGAGGCCGCGCTGGCAGATCCCCTGGGCTTTGGAGACGTTTATGCGGTACTGTTGCGCAGCGTCAATCTCCGCTACGCTCTCCGCGGCCCGCCAGGCCGTGGCGGCGAAGCGCCGTATAGGTGTGCGAAACATGGTGGTGGGTTGAGGAGGGAAGCAGAAGTCAACAATTGCGGGACATGAAGGTCTCCATTTCTTCTGGCCGGCGAATGATGCCATTCCTTGGCGCTCCGCCCTAACTCCGCGTCCTCCGATCCACCAACGCACAGACCATGTTTATATGTTTACGCCGACCACCAGGAAATCGTCTCAACCTCAAAGCCCACGATTATCAGAAACACACCACATCAAAATGCCAGGACGCATGTCAGTGCGCGCATCACGCGCAAACCGCGCTTCAGAGGCTGCTCTGTCAACCAAATCCTCCGCCCAAACACTACGCTCCGGCCGCGGGAGCACATCAACACGCGCCTCCGCGCTCGCGGTCGAGATACCGGACGAAGGACCCAGCACCGCCTTGCGCACGCATATATGCTCCATATTCGCCGATACTCAACGAGGGACTGCTACACAACGCAAATCGGCCGTAACACTCCGGAAAGTGCAAGAGGCGTGCTGCTATGAACCGGCCCTCAAGTCGAAGAAGCGGAATCTCCATGAGGAATTCGGCGAGGGGGAGTTTAATGAAGAAGTCGGAAGGTGTGTCCTAAGGGTGCTGGCGATCAAGAAGAGTGAGCCTGTGGGAGACAGACTTGTCAGGTTTTTGGGGCTGTTTTTGAAGCTGGCTTCCGACAAAGGTTGGATAAGGTCGTAAGATGTTGCAACTGTATGCGGCTGCTAATTCATAAGCTAGACAATGTCATCACACAGGCTGCGGATCCAGACGCGACAACTTTCCCGGAAACGCCTACGACTCGTCTTACGTCGCATATCATCTCGCTCGTTCTGCCTCTGCTTGCCGCTAAGGATAAGACTGTCCGCTTCAGGGCAACTCAAATCATCGCTCATATCATAAACACCTTGGATTCGATCGATGACGAGCTCTTTCAGTTGATTAGGCTAGGTCTCTTGAAACGGTTGCGAGACAAGGAAAGCGCTGTTCGTGTGCAGGCAGTCCTAGGGTTGGGAAGACTGGCAGATGAAGGAGAAGACGACGATGAGAACGAGGATAGCGATGATGACAGTGCAGGGGGTGTGCTTGAGAAGCTTCTCGACGCACTCCAGAATGACCCAAGTTCAGACGTGCGGCGCTCACTACTTCTCAACTTGCCGTTCACTCCTGGCACGCTTCCGTACCTTCTGGAGCGAGCAAGAGATTGCGACGGCGCCACACGAAAGGCTCTCTACTCCAGATTGCTTCCAGCTTTGGGCGATTTCCGCCATTTGTCTCTCACGCACCGAGAGAAGCTGCTCCGTTGGGGTATGCGCGACAGAGACGAGAACGTGCGCAAAGCCACTGCACGCCTCTTCCGCGAACGTTGGATCGAGGACTGTGCTGGCTTGCCTGAAGCTACGGAAGAAGGCGCTAAGAATGGTCAACAAATTGCGGAGCCCAGTTTCGATGCGCTGCTCGAGCTGTTAGAGCGCATCGATGTCGTCAACTCTGGAGTCGAAGGCGGCCTTGCCGCTGAAGCAATGGGTGAATTCTGGGATGGACGACCAGATTACCTCAACTACGTAAAGTTTGAGGGCGAGTTTTGGGAACAGCTCACGCCTGAGAGCATCTTCGTTGCTCGCACATTCAACGACTATTGCCGGAAGAGCGAGGATGGCAGACTCCAGAGCTCCTTAGAGGACCGTATGCCTGAAGTAACGAGGTTTGCTTTCCTCTTGCAACAACATATTGCTGCACTCGTCAAGGGTGTACAGAAAGTCGCCGAATCTGAAGAGGGTGAAGGCGACCCTGAGGCGGAGGAAGAGACCGTTGCGCAGGAGTTTGTGGTGGAGCAACTTTTGCATATCGCACTCACACTGGACTTCTCGGACGAAGTGGGCAGGCGAACCACGTTTTCTGTTATGCGAGAAGCTCTTGCTCTGGCAGAACTTCCGGAAGAATGTACGAAACTGGTCATCGAGGTCTTGCGTACAGTATGTGGCCACACGCCCTCCGGTGAACGCGAGTTCTGCGGCATCGTCCTTGAAGCGGTAGCTGAAGTTCATGACGCAATCATGGGTGAGGCCGAGGAAATCGAGGAAGCTGATGAAAGTTTCCATTCCGCCAAATCCGATCTTAGCGAAGATTCCACACCCAAGAAGGCTCGCAAAGCTAAAGATGACGGTCTCACGGATGAAGAGCGAGAGCAGAAGGAGGCTGACAGAGCTGTTCGAGAAATCATGGTCAACATGAAGTGTCTCCATCTCGCGCAGTGCATGCTCCAGAATGTGCAGTGTGATCTGGAGGAGAACAGCGACCTGGTTACTATGCTGAACAACCTCGTTGTTCCAGCTGTGCGGAGTCAAGAGGCGCCTATCCGAGAGCGTGGCTTGATCTGTCTGGGTCTTTGCTGCTTGCTGAGTGCTGTATGCAGAATATTTCACCTTCATCATCCTTGTATGCATGTACTAACGCACATTAGAATCTCGCGCAAGAAAACCTCGACCTCTTCCTACACTGCTTCTCCAAAGGCCACGAAGCTCTCCAAACAATAGTCATTCAAATCATCTCCGACATCCTCACATCTCATCCCTCACTCCTCCGACCTTCTCTCCAGGCTCCGGATGAAATTCCGCGCTTCGTCAAGCCGGCACACAAGATGTACTCCAAAGCTCTGAAGTCCGACGCCCCTGAAGTGCAGCACACGGGCGCCGTCGCACTCGCAAAACTTATGCTCACTGGCACCATCTCGGATCCGGATCTTCTGCGCGTGCTAGTCGTCGCATACTTCGATCCAGACACCCAAGCCAATGCGGCGTTGAGGCAAGCGCTCACGTACTTCTTACCTGTATTCTGTCATTCGAAAGTTAAAAATGCGAGGGCGATGGCCAGTGTAGCTACTGCCGTGATTCACGCACTGGCCGAGCGAGCCGAGGACCTGGACGAGGAGGAAGAAATGGTGGGTTTGAGCGTTGTAGGTGCGCAGATTGTAGATTGGACGGATCCAAGAAAAGTCGTTGGTGCTGAAGAGGGCAAAAAGCTCTTGGAAGAGGGGGAGAGTGATGCGCATGTTCTGCTTGCGGAGGAGTTGCTGGAGAAGATGCTTACCCCTGGCTGTGCAAGTATGTTGTTCCTTATCCAAGTACACGCATATGTGATCTATGTCACTGACAAGCTACGCAGAGGAAGAACGCAAGGTCTGCGCCACCGCCCTTCCAAAGCTCCACATCAGCTCTACCTCAGGCCCTACGTCCGCGCTACACGCACTCGCCGACCTCGTCGCAGAAGCCCTAGACGGAAGGACGCTCGTCAGCGACGCTACGGCCCGCAACGCGGTAGTCAAATTTCAGACCGCACTCGGCAAAGTTCTACCCGCGGAATCAGAGGAAGGCGGCCAGGAAGAAGAAGAAGGAGGCACTGCGGCCGATGAAGACGGAGTTGCCGCAACCTCGTCCGAGGGCAGCACTCCCACTGCGCAGGCGGCCGGGAAGCGCGCGGAGACAATGTCGCCCCTGCAAAAGGCGGCGATGGACCAGACTGAGGTGGAGGCGGAGGCGGATGAGGAGGAGATTGAGGAGACGATGACGCAGCTTAATCTGCAGTTTACGGGCGTGCCGGATGCGGAGGGGACGGTTATGGGGGATTTTGGGGAGGATGATGAGGAGGATGTGGGAGAGGGGGAAGATAGTCTTGTGGAGAGTTTGCTGGAGGATTCGACGTTGTGATGAGTATAAGACTTATGGGCCGAGGTCTTGGTGATGAGGCGTTGGCGGGTGAATGGGTAGTGCTATGGTTTTGGTAAATGAAACCTTTGGTTTCGTTTTTAATTTTTTAATTTTTTTGGAGTCATTCGCTCTGCTGCCGGCGGGTTCGTAGGTGCAAATTACAACTTCACTACAATGCCTTTCTCTTCTCTAGACCTTTGAACCGGTCACGCCCTGACACCTCACGACGACGGCGGTCTAGACATCTGCAAACAATGATGAACTGGGTTAGTCAAGTTGGGGGTGGTGGGGGTGGTGGGGGTGGTGCAGTCTTCACGAAAAGCGAGCACATACATAAGGCTGAAGTCTGCCTGTTCTTTCTTCGTGGCAGATACGAAGTCTTTACACGGTACGGTGTAGTGATAATGGCAGACAGCAGAACAGTGCCATCGCCGCCAATCCATCGATTGAGCATCGAAAAGCCTTTCCACAGTCTCTCCTCCCAAGAGAAGTTCTACGCCCACTATTTGTCACGGTATGTGTCCGCTAAGAACTGAGTCGAGCGCAAAATCTTAGGCGATCTCACATTGTCTATGAACTGCAGGGCTGCGTGGTTCGGTACAAGAATCATCCTTCGCTAGGTTTCTCCCGAATCACTGGGAATCTACGAGTTCATTCTCGGCCTCTATGTGGAGTGCTCAGGAGACTGGAACTCGCTTGTTACAGAGGGTTGGATAACGCAAGAGCACTGCGATGCGCTTCTAGACTATGCTGCCACGTTTCTATCGAACGTGGGGAATTATTATGTGAGTGATCTCCCTGAAACCTCAGGAACACGCTTCTCAACGTGTCTAGGGCTATGGAGATCAAAAATTTGTGCCGTCATTTCCAACCAGTGCTCTCAACAAAGTTGTATCGCGGTCCGAAAAGCTCAGGAACCTTTACAGTAAAATTTCAAATCCGATGACGGAGGTGCCACCTTACGCCTTAGGCTTTCCAAGCGATATAGCTCTAAGCGCATACTATCCAGGACCCTTACGCATTACACAGGAAGAGATTTCTCTTGTATCATTGGCGCTCGAACAACGTTCCATTCTTCCGGAAAACACGCGGATGCGAAAGATCCAGGAACATCAACCCGCAATCTTTGAGGTTCTACAAGCCTCCGTCGATGAGGACGCCGAACCACAGACGTTTTCACCACCGGATTCTGAAGTTTCGATTAGAATTGTGCGTGGAGATCATTCCGAAGAGCTAGCGAAAATATGCAGTTCGCTCTCTCACGCGATCAAATACGCATCGAATGAAAAACAGGAGCTGTTTCTGTCGCAATACATACAAAGCTTCCAGAACGGAAGTCTCGACGTTTATCGCGATTCACAGCGGACCTGGATTAGTGACAAAAGCCCGCGGGTAGAAAATATCTTCGGCTTCGTCGAACCTTACCGCGATCCCTACGGCGTCCGAGCGGAGTTCGAAGGACTTGTAGGCATTCCCGATCCAGAGGAGACACGGAAGTTAATGACTCTTGTGGACAATTCTGGTACCTTCATTAAACGACTGCCCTGGGTGAAAAGTGGGGAGAGAGAGAATAACGGCAAGGGGCCTTTTGAGAGGGCTCTTTTCGACCCTCCAGACTTTGCAAGCATTCACAGTACGAGTTTTCTGCTTATACCAACGACAGGTCTAATGCATTGGCAGCGCTCGCCTACTGTTCGACTATCATCTTCCCCAGAATTAACCTGCCAAATGTAAATGCTCCGCCTTACCCTTTTTGATGCTCTAACAAGGGCCTAGTACAACGATATCCGGGATCAATGCGGCTTCAAAAATGTGATAATTGCAAACAGGATGAGTGCTGAAAGTAGCAAAACTCAAAGTTGCCCATTCCTCGATTCCCACGATATTGAGAATTTCCAACGAGACAAGTATCCTGCTTATTACTGGTGGGTTGTTCTTCACGAATTGTTAGGGCACGGTACCGGGAGAATGATGGTTGAGGAGTCTGAAAACAAATACAACTTCGATATCGCGGATCCACCCATCAACCCACTTGATGGTAAACCCATAACTTCTTGGTATCGGCCTGGTCAGAGTTGGACAGGCCAATTCGGAGACTTAGCTACTACTGTTGATGAATGTAGGGCGGAGCTCGTGGGTGCATACCTTATGGATGACCCAGAGTTATTAAGTCTTTTCGGATTTAGCGATACTACCGCGATCACCTCCGGCGACTGTAAGTTTTCCATATCCCGTGGCCGGGTTCAAGCTAACGACAAAATAGTGACCTACAATACTTACTTGCAGCTAGGTGTGGACGGCTTGCGTGGCCTAGCTAATTTCAATGTCGATAATGGCGTTAGTCCCCCTTTCTACTACAGAAAGTCTCCTTATTAGAGTCATACTGATTTAGTTCATAGAAGTGGGGACAGGCACATAGTAGAGTACGGTCGTTGCCATTTGCGATTGATCCGTCAGTATCTAACATGGGTAGGCACACTTCGCTATCTTGAAGTGTCTTTTGATCAAGGGTGGAGGTTCAGTCAAAGTCGAATGCAACCCGCAGAAAGATCGCTTGATCGTCCATGTCGACCGGTCAAAGATCTTTTCACATGGAAAAGCTGCACTGGGCGAGATGTTGTTGAGACTGCACATGTATCGCTGCACTGCAGACGTTCGGTCCTGCCGAGATTACTATGAAGAATTATCCAGTGTAAGTGCGGAATACCTTGAGTGGAGAAGAATTGTCCTTGGAAAAAAGCAACTGAAATGGGTTTTCGTACAAGCGAACACTTTCATTCGCGGGAACGAGGTTTGTCTGAAAGAATATGAGCCAACAGCAAAAGGTGTGATCCAAAGTTGGGCAGAACGAATGGTTTGAATCGAAGCATGAGCCGAACATTGAGTTTGCTTGGACTGAAGAGCCACCTGTAGGATCTGGAGTACAACTTGAAAGAAAAGCCAAAATGATTTGCCAAGTAATGTGTTACAGAATTCTGGATTTTAGCACGAAGCTGGAAATTCTTTGACTCGTTATTTAAAGTCCACGTCTATTCCTGATATTCTCCTCCTAGGCATTCAAATCAATTAATCTCCTTCCACGGCCAACTTTACCCATACAAGGTCTGTCTTTGATGAGTAGTGTCTGTGGATCGATATGTTTACCTCCTTTGATCCATTCAGCTCATAATCACTCCATCAAATTGGACATACGATTGGACTTATCATATCATTCGAAGTATCTTTCCCGCTCTACGATAGGGGTCTCTAAGGTGCCATTTGAAAAGGGATGCTTCTTAAAATATCGCTCGGAGAGACAAACTGCCGAAACAATCGTCCCAGGACTGTCGTAAAAGTGCAATTGAAGAAACCGCAAAACATGGGAGTCCGAGCTCCTGAGATTCATAGATCTGACGAAACGTAAAAAAGGACAAATCTCCAGCAGCAGCGCTCGAGAGAAGGAACGCAAGTGGTTCATGAATTTAGCAATACGGAGAAGATAAGTTCTTCGGCGCTGCATCACTTTCATCGGCCGTGTAACCCACCGGGCACTTTCCAGACAATAGCCCAAGACATACACCACGCTTCCGCAACGCCCAATAAATTAATGCAAACACCAAACACCCAGCGCCCTAAAACCCCAGAACCCAAACCCCACAATCTTACACT
>Ga0181460_10001_pt1 | contig 33079 bp, 40 predicted proteins | sample InSIn3SAF170_FD_119808 | JGI IMG/M metagenome (GOLD analysis project Ga0181460, IMG submission 119808) | Clean room microbial communities from NASA Spacecraft Assembly Facility at Jet Propulsion Laboratory, Pasadena, California, USA -... ... | reverse complement strand
TTCTCTTCTTCCAACCAAGCGCCATGGTCGGAAGCAGCGCAGCCAACATGTCCCTTCCTCAGCGATCCGCATCCACAAGAGCCAATGTCCTGACGGACGGAATGGAGAAGCCGTTGTTGGACAACCGCACATACCGTGTCGTGCGACTCGCGAACGACCTGGAAGCGCTACTGATTCATGATCCCGACACGGATAAGGCGAGCGCAGCCATGGATGTCAACATTGGCAGTTTCAGCGATGCCGACGATATGCCCGGTATGGCTCACGCTGTCGAACACCTGCTATTTATGGGAACTGAAAAGGTGCGTCAAGTGGTGGCAACATGGTGAGAGGTGGGCTGACTCTTTGTGCCTGCAGTTTCCCGTCGAGAACGAATACAACCAGTATCTGCAACGCTACGGCGGTTACTCAAAAGGTATTGTAGTGGGGAAGATGAAAACGCTCTTCGAGGCAAGCGTGACAGAAAGAGATTCGGCTTGACTCACTTGACAAAGTTGTGCCAGAGGACACCAGTTGGGTCTTTGAGCACTCTGACATAGGCAGTCAGTTTGGCAGAGTCGTTCTCTACCAGAGGGCGGTCCTTGTCGTCGAAGCGGGTAGCAAAGACTCTATTCTTTTCTGCGAAACGTGTGAAGCCCCAATCGCCCTCCTCTTGATTGAAGCGGTGCTGAGCCTCATGATGTAGATAGATAGTCGGATCGTTGGGGTTCCACAGGACGAGCATGAAGCGAGCGCATGCATACCAGTCTGCCGGAGGCTTGTCGTCTTCGCCATAGCCCTGTTCGAGGTAGAAGCTGACCGACTCGTTCGCGTTGTTACCGGCGGGAAAGAAGAGAACTTTCCAAGGGTGGTTGCCAGTGTGGAAGGTCGGACTGTGGTGTCTGCGTGGCAGCGTACGCCAATCTTTGATGTCCCATGTGAAAGTTGTTTCGGACTCGATTTCGAGGTCGGGGTCTTCGGGCATGAAGCGGTTGCGCATAGCAGCAAAGTCGTCGGCGCGAGGCTCCTGGACAGCGACTTCCTCCATGGAGTCGTCTTCGGGTGAGATTATGGCCACATCTTGTTGCTTCTCGTCGTAGTCTGAGTCGACCAGCATATCAGGGCCGAGCTGGGTCGGATAGTCAGTGGTTTGTGATTGAAGGCCATGTTTTTGCGTGGAGGTGGTGACGACATGATGAGTGTGATCAGCGAGGCGAGCTTCTGTTATACAACAGTTGCAAGCTGTGCCAGATGTGGGATAGATTGGAACGAAGGGCAATGGTGGAGGGTTCTTGGTTGTGAATGTCAAGTGCACGGGCTAGATTGGGAACTCACATCCATCTTGTGTCAAAGCAGCTGCACAAGGGAAGGTGCGATGCAGGCTGAATAGGAATGTGCGTGTTTGACGATGTCCAGGTACTGCCGCTGCTGCTGGACTTCTCACGCGTGCGGATGGATGGCAACCAGCGGGATACGGATACGGAGAGCTGTCGGCTAGGCGATGCTCTGTAATTCTAGAATGCGGCTCGGTCTGCGCTTATGAATATACCAGCACAATCTCTCTCGCCTTCGGTAGGTGGTGGAGTTATTGTTCGGCAGGCCGGAAAGAACGAGTAGCAAGATCAAAGCACGCGCCAAGCCCTGACGTACTCGTCAATCACGGTGCAAGCGCAAGCTGCAGTTTGCTCGTGGGGCAAAGCCAGAAAGCCTCACAGCTGCTTGGAGCTGAATCTGCTGCTCGTCTTGTCACGGCCGGTCCGCTTTTGCGACTGTTTTCGCGACTATCTGTGCCGCTTCTTCCTGACCACAACCACACTTCCTCGGATTGTCTTGTCCTTCAGGTAGGCCTTTCGAGTGGTATGCAAGTGACTGTTCGTCACTATTCACTAGGTATCTCTCACATTCCGGTAAATTCTAGCTTAGAGGACTCATCAACTGAGTCGTTGCTTGCAATTGGTCCCCTCGCTCCAACACGACAGACTGACACTCAACCTTGCCACCTCTCCATTCTCTTATTGACTGACAGCAATCCTGCATACTTTCTCTATCTTTCTTGACTATCATTCCGCCCATGGCTTGAAACTGACGCTCTCTTTCCGTCTCACAACTCCGCTTGTACTTTACCTGCAAAATCATGGGTGGTCGAGCTTTTCCCGATCTTCATGTCCCTCGTATGAACCACCAGGTCTACGAAAAGGTCAAACGAACTGCACTCAAGATCTTATCGAAACGCTTTGTCAACGCTACCGCCATACCCGAGGCTCCTGAAAAGCTCGATTTTGGCGATGTCGACTTCGTCATCGAATTGTCACCGTCCACGCCGTTACCCCATCACCAAGTGGCTCTTGATCTAGGAGCAAAGAACATCAAAAACAATCATCCGACCTACTCTTTTGCTGTCCCTCTCGAGGATACGGATGAAGGAGTCCAAGCTTTTGCCCAAGTCGACATTCAGGTCTGTCTCCCAGGTGATCTCGCATGGACAATATTCCTGCATGGCTATGGCGACCTTGGCTCTATACTCGGTACCTTCAACTACGTCAATGGCTTTACGTCTAAGAACGACGGCTTCTTTGTCCGCATCAGAGAACAAGAAGCACAAAATTGGTCCGCAAGCCAGGTCTTCTTGAGCAAGGATCCAAACTTGGTCATGGATTTTCTGGGCCTCGACAAGCACGAGTTTCAACGCGGATTTGGGTCAGAACGCCAACTTTTTGATTGGGCCGTGAGCTCCAGGCTCTTCAACCGCAGGTTGGTTGAAACGAGAAGGGACAATTCTGAAATGCGAAGTCGAATGGAGAAACGTCCAATGTTCCGCCGCTTCATGTCTCAATACCTGCCATCCATTCCAGATGTTGTTGCTGGCCCTCTCGAGACACGAGACGCTCATACTGACGCCGCCTTGGTATTCTTCGACAAAGCAGATAACTTCAACAGTCGTCGCGCCAAGGTACTCATTGAGAATGCAGAAGACCGTGCATGGTACATAATCAAGACCACAGTACTCACACCCCACGCCAAGCTCGAAGCGAAGAGATTGAATGAGGTTGTCAGAGCCCTCAAAAGGTTTGTTGGCTTCAAGGGCGGTGAGCCGTACATTTGCGACGAGCCAGAAATGGATGCTGAGTGTCAGGCTCGTTTCGCTCTCTACATTACTGAAGCAGATGAGGTGACGCCCAACCTGCGCGATTGGATTCTCAAGAACTGGGAAGAGGTCAAGAGTCGGGAAAGACAGAGAGCCAAAGGTAGCAGAAGAGCAGCGGCTCAGGAAGGATGAACGAAGCTGCGTCGTTCAGGCTCGCTAAGCTCATTGCGCATCCGAACAGATTTCGAGAAGGCTGAAGTTTCACAAACACAATGACGACTTTTTACTCCTGGACATTCTTTCCTTGCAACAAAAAGGAAGAGCAAACGTATTCAGGGTACACACTGTTCCGCATTCTACATATGGTGGATAGTTGAGGGTCCGTTCGTCATAGCTTGGGTTGGCCCCGCGTTTTGATTGGCGACATTCAATATGCAGACATGCGACCTAGGCTCTTGAAAAATTGTGGAAGGCTTGCTATATCGCCAGCACGAAACACCACAAGCATTGAGTATGTAGTTATCAAAACCCACCAACGCCGTTTCAATCGTCATTTTATCGAGCGCTGTATAACGTTTTGACTTTGTATAGACATCTTGGCACTCGTAAAACGTCCTTCCAAAATCTGGAGATGGCGGAGCAGTTCGTGCGTTTCGAGATAAGATTCGCGGTCGCTCGGCCTAGTGCGGTCTCGACGCGTTGAGGATGCAAGCAAAAGGAACACCCCGACCAAAGAAAACCTCATGTTTCCCTCTGAACCTCGGTCTGTGAGTGCGATCACGGCGGGTCGAAACCTTGCTGCGGCGATTGACTCGAACGGGAAAGCTCTGTCGCACCCGTCTTCCAACCTTCCCAATCCTCTTTAACCCGTCGAACTGCGCACTCGCAGGTCAACCTTCTTCTCAATTTTTGTCGCTGTGAAATCTTATCCAAGCCTTGGTAAACTTGGCGAGTCGTTGCAGGTCAATTTCTTTGATAAAGTCAACACTCCCATCTGCAGTATTGTTCGACTTCGTCTCATGGAGTTTGTGCCCGAGTTTTTCTGCCTGCTTCTCAAACAAATCCATTAAACGCCCTCGAGATTTTGAAGTCTTACTACAACAAGCCACACGCCACCATCAATAACACATAGACGTCTTACGAAAGAATTGCCGGGTATAAGTCCGGTCTTCAGCTGACGGTATGAGGTCCTCCTTGTCACACGACGCGATCCATTCGTCCAGCATCGAAGCTTCTGGCAGCGGTGATGCTGTCAAGTTTCGTCGTTCGTCAAAGACAGGTGTCGGGGAGACCTACAACGAGACCATCAGCCTGGGCGGGTATGGGGAAGAGACTGCTGTATCTCTGGACTCGATCTCTCTGGCCAAGGATGGAACCCATCGTCGTCTAAAGTCTCGTCACATTCAACTCATCGGTATTGGAGGTACCATTGGTACTGCGCTTTACGTCTCCATCGGAAACGGCCTCCTCAATGGTGGTCCTGCTAGTCTTTTTATGGCGTTCAGCATATGGTAAGTCATACCAAGCAAGCCACAACAGAATTAAGACGGAGATGCGACTTCTGCTCTTCAACAGCGACCTCTTCATTGAAAAATTAACAGAATAAACAATCAAGAACGAAATTAATACGGATCACAGGTGCTCTTTCATTCTTGCTGTCACCATAAGTACGTGCCCTTTCCTTCATGTATTCCTAATGTACAATTCTGTCCTATTGCCAAGCCCAAAGCAACATCGACCAGCCCACTGCGCCAGCCAAATTACCATCTGCCAATGTACTGACCTGGTACTTTAGGCACTGCCGAAATGGTCACCTACCTTCCCATCTCATCTCCCTTCATTAGATTCGCCAGCCGTTACATGGATGAAGCTATGGGTTTTGCAGCGGGCTGGAACTTCTTTGTATTCGAAGCTATCTTGGTGAGACAATCGAGAATGAGCCTTCTCGCACTGGTCTGACCTGAACCAGGTTCCTTTCGAGGTTACTGCCTGTAACGTCGTAATCCACTACTGGAGCGATGTTGTGCCAGCTGGTGGCATTATTGCTATTGTTATCGTTCTCTATGCGTGAGTATTCCGTTTGACACAGTGTAGCATGTTGCTGACATTGTGGCAGCTTGATCAACGTCCTCACTGTCGAGTGGTATGGTGAGACCGAGTTTTGGGCAGCTCTCGGCAAGGTCTTATTGATTGTTGGTAAGCATTTTCCAATCCTGGTTATTAACGAATTTAGTTTTTGACATCCTCCAGGCCTCGTCATTTTCACCTTTATCGTCATGTTAGGCGGCAATCCACTTGGCGAGAGATTTGGCTTTAGATATTGGAATAATCCTGTAAGTACATATCTTGAAAGCAGCAAACCTGTACTAACGTCCGTGTGTGCTTCTAGGGTGCATTCGCTCCTCTTTACTACGGTGGCAATCTTGGTTACTTCCTCGGCTTCCTCCAATGCCTCATCCAGGCTTCTTTCACCATTGCCGGACCGGACTATGTCAGTATGGCAGCTGGCGAGGCTGAGAATCCACGTGTCGTCATGCCCAAGGCTTTCAAAGCCGTCTTCTACCGTCTAACCGCATTCTTCATGCTCGGCTCTCTTTGCGTCGGCATTCTGGTCCCATACAACGACAAAGAACTCATCGCCGCCACCACTGCCGGTCTTCCAGGTGCAGCAGCCTCACCTTACGTCGTGGCCATGGACCGTCTCCGCATCAAAGTTCTTCCTGATATCGTCAATGCTATGGTTCTGGCAAGTGCTTTCTCAGCTGGCAACAGTTACGTCTATTGCGCATCTCGCTCTCTCTATGGTCTCGCTCTTGAAGGCAAGGCACCCAAGTTCCTCACGCGCACTACCCGCCGCGGTGTTCCGATCTATTGCACTATCGTCGTCTTGTGTATCGCTCTTCTTGCCTTCCTTCAAGTCAGCGAAAACGCTGCAACCGTGCTCAAATGGTTCGTCAACCTGGTTACTGCATCCCAACTCATCAACTACGCAGTCATGTGCATGACATTCATTTTCTGGAAGCGTGCTTGCGATGCACAAGGATTTGACCGTAACAGCCTTCCCTTCAAGGGATGGGGTCAGCCTTATCTCGCGTGGTATGGTTTCGTCGGCTGCGTCGTCATGGCTCTCATTGGAGGGTACACTGTCTTCTTGCCTGGCCAGTGGAATGTCCCGACTTTCATCTTCAGTTACTTCATGATTGGATTGTTCCCTGTCCTGTTTGTTGGGTGGAAGCTGCTCAAGAAGACGAAATGGACACGTGCAATGGATGTGGATCTCAGAGGCGAAGTGGAGGAGATTGAGGAGTACCAGGCTACGTTTGTACCTGCCTCGTCAAACAAGTGAGTAACTGTTCTTCTTGCTGCGATGATCATTGGCTAATATTGGTGCTGCAGCACTTACTTCGAGAAGGTCTTGGGTAAGATTTTCGGTTGATGGGTGTTGACGAAGAAGTGGTATATCTGATCTCAGTCAGAAAACTTCGAATTTACGGACAAGTGTTTCCTATTCAACTATCTCTCTAGTACTAGAATTGATATAGCCGGGTTGTGCAGACGGCGTCGATTTGTACACCAATCAAAAGTTATTCCATTTATAGATTAAACACTTAGTAATATGTGCTGCTGAATAGCCGTATTGTGAGCTGTTCACCAAGCTAATATAGCTCGCCTCTCTGTTCTGATAATGCTGTGTATCACGTTGTCATGGAACAAGCTTGTCAATGTTTGTTGGAGTCTGTCACCCTGTCTCATATCTTCCAGCATTATGTAACCGAGAGTCAAGGCTCTAATCCTTTCTCTTTTCCATGCAAAGGCACCCAAAGGTACTATGAAGTCACTTATGCGGCTTTGGAGCTCTTTCACCAACGATATGAACGTTGACGGGCTAAAAATTTGCGCCTGCTGGAAGGTCAAGTGAATGGCTAGATGTTACAGTAGGCATTTTGACAAAGCACATGAGCAAACACATATCGTGACATACCAGCCCAACAGAGCTTGTTTTCGATATGAAAGATGGCCTAACACATGAAATAATACTATGAGATTTGTACCGAGACCTTAGAACGAGAGAGAAATCATTGTGCTAGGAATAATATCGTCGTCGATCTGAAAACTGCTTGTATCGGGTACAACCCTGCTCCAGCTTGGCAGACCCATGCCGACTTCGTAGCCAGCAACCTCGGACATCAAAACCAACCACTCCAACACGTCGCGTCAGAGAAGGTCAGAAACGAGAGGCCATGGAAGCTGCCTCTGCCTCTGCCTCTGCCACTCAGGCACAGTACGTACCGCAGACGATTGAACCCCACCGTCGTTATTCGCTGTCGCTCCTCTAAGTTGATCGAAGGATTCAGGGCCCACAGAAGCTCTGACTTGAACAACCATTCTTGCATCTCAGCGCTGCATCCTTTGCGCTTCAGGCGCTGCCAATTCCATCAATGTCACTGGCACTTTCATGGAAGAAAATACTACCACGATGCAGCTCTCGATTGTAGGATCGGTAAAGCTCTGACTCGATCTTCTGGATGCTGAACGTCGCTATGGACTTCCGTGAGCAGCACGTCGCAATCAGTGCAGCATGTAGCTCTCTTATCAACGTACCGAATTTTCTTGGAGACGATCAGCTCACCTTTGACCCATGAGTTCCATCATGAACTGCACCCGGAAGTCAACAGTTTGCAGTACACAGGCGAGGAGTAGTCAATTAGGACGCCTTAATGCGATTCTTGGTACCAAGACCGGGTAAATGACCAAGTCTGGGCACGGACAACAACATTCTATCCTACGACCCACTGATCATCTTGTTTCCCCTGACCTTGCCAGTTCTTCCCTCTTTCTCTCAATACCCTTTGTGTTATCCTGGTCTTCGGGGTCATACATTGGTCGCCTAGGGACTCCCATCATGTCGCTGAGAGTGGCTCTCGTAGCATTGGTTGCAATCGCAAACTCAGTGCATGCTCAAGACAATACTAGAGCACCATGTTCACAGCTTAGTGCCCTCTCAACAAACAATGCCACATTCTTCCCTGCCAACCTCGCACTTTCTTGTCTGCGCTCCGTACCACTAGCGAAAGAAGATGGTCTACTCCAACTCAAAGGCCTACGTACATTCTCCGAGTTCCAGAGCGATCTGGAATACCTTGCTGATCCCACCACTGGCCGCATCTATCCTGGAGTTGATCTCTTGGCCGGCTTGGATAAGCTCACTTCGATGCTGCAGGACGACATCTACGACAACGAATATGACTTTCAGTTGGATATCTTCAAGCTCTTCTCATCTGCTTACGATGGCCATCTTTCATATACTCCTGATATTTTAGACGTGTTTGCTTTTGCCAGGTTACAGAACGAGGAACTGAACGACGAGGGGATACCTGCATACTTCTCGCTAATCTCAGTAAGTCAGGAGTAGATCTTCCCCGTACCCTAAAACGTGTAACTTCCCTACTGCGCCTGTGGTGACGAGCAAAAGATACACTTTAACAAGGCACGACTGTTCTTGGAACTAGAGGCATGTCCATCGAGAGCCGACAAGTTGTAGCTTCTCAGTGGACATCGTCCTGTTTCCTTGATGTATTGTGCATTTTCACAGCTACACGCGTTACACCCTTTGAACATGGGGAGGATGTATTGTCTTGGACTTGCGAGTTTGAGCTAACCACTTGAACTCATAGGTCGTGACTGACGAGAACGACACTCCTGATATCTATGCATACAGCGATGAAACTGCGCTGACCAAATCCGGAAACGTCGACTATAGTCCTTCACCTATCTCCAAGATCAACGGCGAGGATGTCTTTGCTTGGGTCAACAGCTATGCATCTCAGAATGGCAGATCTCAAGACCCCGATGCAAATTACAACGGCGTTTTCCTGAACATCCCTGCACTGGCATACCAGGATATCGAGACGAGTTACTTTGCTCTTTCAAGATTCTATCAAGGTGACAATACCGTGCTTACCTTTACTAATGGCTCTACTCTTGATATTATGACGAGAGCACAATTACTGTCTGACAAGACTTTGGAGGGTCTCACCGATGGTGCGAGCTTCTTCGACAGATTCTGTAACAACAATCTCACCGAGTCGATTCTGGCACAGGCCAATTCTTCGAGTACGGCACCTTCACTGACTGCCTCGAACGACACCCTGGTCCCTTTTGAACCTGTATCCGCCGAGGGAATCACACCTCCACACCCAGCGTATCCAAGCCCGATCGTCATCGCGTCTGATAACAGTGTTGCTGGCTATCTCTCCGATACATACCCGGAGCTTGCTATCCTTGCTGTGCCTAGCTTCTCTTCTGTCGATGAAATCGAGTTTGAGAACGTTGTGCGTCAGTTGTTGGCGACCGCGAATGATGATGAACGAACAAAATTAGTCATTGATCTTCGTGGCAATAGTGGAGGCGACATTTTCTTGGCCTACGATCTCTTCCGCCAGCTCTTTCCAACTGAGATTCCATACGGTGCAGGCAACTACCGTGCCAGTGAACTCCATAACGTCACAGGACGTGTTGCAAGCAGGAACATCGACCAGCTTCGTGCAGCTTATCCCGATTTAGTCAAGGCCGGTGTTGATGGGGTTGTTCTCAACAGTTTCAACTACCGTGAGCCTTTGACCGTGGATAACAAACAGTTTAATTCTTGGGAAGACTTCTTTGGACCACACCAGAATGATAGAGGCAACTTTACCTCGCTCAATCGATTCAACCTTACGGACATCTCTGCCACAACAGTGCCTATTCTAGGCTATGCAGATGACAATATAGCACAACCCCGAACCTTCTCACCTCGAGACATAGTGCTCCTGCACGACGGAACCTGTGCGTCCACTTGCGCAATCTTCAGCGAGTTCATGACATCTCAAATGGAGACATGGAGCGTTGTAGTCGGGGGCCGGCCCCAGAATGGACCCATGCAGGGTGTTGGTGGTGTCAAGGGCTCCCAAGTACAAGGCATGTTCATTCTCTCCACCATTATCAGCGCCGTCATCAGCGCCGCACCTCTCGGCGACCAATTCTCTTTCCTCTCCGAGTTCGGCACCGACTTGATATCCGCCACGCAACAAGCACTCAACCGTGCTTCGGCTGGTGGTCCTCTGCTCGTAAAAGCCAGTGTCAATTTCCGCAATAACATCAGGAAGGGAGATGGGAGTGAGACGCCCCTACAACATATTTACGAAGCAGCAGATTGTCGATTCTTTTACACACCTGAGATGTATTCCGATCAAGCTGCTGTGTGGAATCAAGCCTACGATTCTGCTTGGGGAAGTATGGAGTGTGTTGAAGGATCTACCGAGCATCCGTCATCCGTGACTGGAGGTGGAAATATCACCGCTGGACCACCGGAAATGGCCAAGAACTTCTTCGGGGGGAATGAGACTATTTTCTTGGGAGGAGAGTTGGGAACTGTATGGAGGAACGGTACTTCAGGAAGTGAGAACAGTGGCTCTGGTTCTGGCAACAGCGCAAACTCTGGCAATGGCACTAGGACCGACAGCAAGAACGATGATGAAGACGACAAGAGTGGGGCCAGTATGATGGGTGCACCTTTCCTTCTGGCTTCCTCTCTGGCTTTGAGTGTTGTTCTGCTGTATCTGTAGGAAAGCTACCTATACACTTCCTTATTGTATACCAAGTTTCGATCTTAACTCTGCCAGTGCATAGGTGACAACACCGTATAGTGTGCTAGAAGTATAATGGAGCATAGCGAATAGTAAGACTGATATAGTTATTGATGCACCGGCCGGCACTTCTAGTACTTTTGTTATTAATAGAGTATTATTAAACTTAACAAAGGCTATACTGTCTTATAGGTTTAAGGTAGTATTTAGTCCAAGGTCCATACATATGGAAACAAAGTATGGGTTCTTTCAATCTGGAGTGCCCATTAACGATTTTCGGGACGCTTGCCTGGCGGATCGCGACAACAAGGTGTTCAGCAAGGCATGCAATGAGACGCTGTCTTCACCAGCCGTACCACCGCCCTTCAAGAGAGATAACCAGCACTCTTTCGAAATAATGCGTTCTGGTCTCATAGCCCTGGGATATTTTGTCCTTACTCCTTTCGTATTGATGCTGGTGCTCGCTCTCATGATGGGAGTCCTCTTGTTGTTCCGAGCATTGCATTCAAGGAAGAGGGTCTTAGTCTTGGGCGAAGACTCGGACAGACATCTGGACAGATATCTGGACAGTTATATACTGTGGCCCCTCGAGATGATTTTGAGACTGTATGCTATACCTCTCGACCTGATTCCAAGACTGTGTCTTATATCTCTCGACCTGATGACGCTTTGCGGAGTCTTCGTTGTACTCGTAGTGCCCAGGATACCTCATTACTTGAAAACATTCTGGAAATGGTCGCATGGGATCTGGTTTTCTAACAACAACTCAGTCTCAACATCTGCTGCTCCAATGTCTGTTTGCAGAACAAAAGACTCACTTCAAACCGCTTGTACAAAACATTCAGGCCTTGACGCTATGATCTCAGTATTGAAAGAGAAGACCAAGAGATTAATCTTGGTGGTAATCATGCGTATCGTCTGGTGGATGAGCCGGATCGTGTGGATTTCGGTGCACTTCATCTGCATACTGATTTTAACCGATAGACTATAGTTTATCATTTGGTGTTTCGCTGTTGAACTAGCAAAACTTCATTACGTTCACTTACTCTGATACTGATCTTTACTGCAGCCACCATTAATCGTACGCGAACTGCAACACAAGACTTCTCACCGATTTATCAAGTCATTCGAATTGATAAAACTAATTCCGTGATCGCAAGAAGTGCAAAAACATAGGTGATAGTGCTATGAATACCTTCACTCTACTGGTTCTTAATACAGTCCCCCTCGTTTCACCTCAAAAGGCACTCAGAAATCGTGGAACGGTCTCGCTTCCCTGAAACTACCACTACCCAGCGAACCATTAATCGCCACGTCTTCAGGTCCATGACTCTTGCCCTCCCTGCGCAAGTACTCGGCATACAATTTCCCAGTTTCGGGTCTGAATTTTGGACTTCTCGCTCCTTCTCCGCCTCTAACGGGAGATTCCAGCGATGATCTGCCCATCACGTTTGGGGATGGCGATGGGAAGGTGTTGGGTAGTTCGGATGGTCTTGTGAGGTTTCCTGTGATGTGCTCTTGTTCCACCATGACGATCATCCAGACGCCGACTTTGTCGTCGCTACCGAGCATGGGCGTGCAGTGGATCCAACGTGGTTTGCCCTCAATGCTGATGCGCCGAGGGCTGTCAGGCAGTGTTGGCGAAGAGAGCCAGGAGATTTTCGCTGTCACCGGAGTTGCGTGAGAAAGACTGTCGAGCACGCCGTCGCGAACGTCTTGTGGGCCTCCGATGCGGTCCATGAACTTTGTTTGGAGTAGACCTGGGATGCGGAGAGCGGGAGAAGTGAATGTGATGCGTAGGGATGGATACGGTCGGACAAGTAGGTACTGCAAGTATGCGTCAGCTCTGTTGCAATCTGGAGAATTGAAAGCACTCACATTCTGGTAGACACCGGGCAGACGTCCAGAGGGACCAAGAGAAGGATGGGGCCACAGTCCACGTTCATGAGAGTCATCCATACCAAAAACCTTGCGGTTATGTCGGATAGGAGCAGGCGCAACGCGAGAAGAGCCAGCTGGCGTCGAGCTGCGCGACCGACTGCGTTGGCGGATGTTAACAGCATCCAACTCGTCATCGTTCATCATCTGGCCCAACTCTCCCAGCACTTGGGTCGGCTTGCGACTGCTCCGACCGCGATATCGTTCTTCGGCGCGATCGTTGGCCAGAAGTTTTTCGAATGTTTCGATGCCTTTGCCGCCTTCGATCAGGTGTGTTACATCGATCTGGCAGCCGAGATAGTAGCGCACGTTGCCTTTGTTATCGTACAGTGGTGCTATCATAAGGAGGTTCATGAAGGGTATGCCATCTCGTCGGCTTTGAACAGGTCAGCAAAAGCATTGTGAATCCAGGCAGCAGAAACCAAGTTCAAACTTACTAGTTGAGAATCGTTTCGGTAATCTCCTGGCCCGCTCTCAAGGCTTCTACCAATCGGTTTACGGTGGCAGAAGATGATTTTGGACCTTGCAAGAAGCGGCAGTTACGGCCAATCACGAAGTCCTTCTGATAACCACCTATGTCGTAGAAGGCTGCCCAGAGTCAGTAATGTGAACACAAGGAGGGACAGTGGGTTAAGATCACCTTCAGAGGCATAGACAATGGGGTTGTCGGGTAGCGAGGGGTCGCTGATGCAGTATACTTCGGCCAGCGAAGGTATCAGATCACGTAGGACTGGCGCGATATTACCGGTGATCTCTTTGACGAGACTGTCAGTCACCAGTTGTACAAGGCGGTGCGTGAGATAGGCCGGCAGAGCATCGTCGACCAGCTCCTGCACTACCATGCGTGATCGTTCTTCAAAGCTCTTTTCTACAGTAGCTGCAGGCCTCGGAATGTCGCCAGTCAGAGAAGGTAGACTGTCCGCAAGAGAATTGGCGTATTCTATAGCCGCAACAGCTTTTTGCGTGTCGACATAACTCTCAAGGGCAGGCAGAGTATAAGGTCTGTATTGAGTGAGGAAGCGGTGGAAGCGGGTGGATGCTTGATGGTCGCGAAGAATGACGTTTAGGTGGTCGACCGAGAAGAAGCGCATGCCGATCTGTTCCATATTCGAGTGTGAGACGGAGGGCGGAGGAGGTTTGAGGTCGTAATACTCGTGGTCGTCGGCGGATCCAGAATTGGGAGCTGTCGTAGGTTCTGTGTAATAATCTTCTCGCGCTTCTTCTTCAACGGGATCGAAGATTGATGGTTGAATCGGCGAGATTGAACCCGCTCGTGTTGACGGCATGTCTGGAATATCGGGCGGAGGGTCGAATGCGGCAGCGACGTTCGAGGGTTGTTGCACCTTCCTGGGTAAAATGTTGGTCGCACTGAACGAGGACTCTATACCGGGCGACTTCCTTCCGCTTCTGAAGATCGAAGGTAGATTCCGCTTCGACAGCCGTCGATGTGGGTTGCTGCCGTCTTGCATTTTCTATACTCAAGGAGCACCGCTTGTATGTAAAAAGGTCGGTCGGGCAGCATTGACAAGAGAAAGAAAGATCCTCGAAGACTTGATCGCAGAGATCGACCCGCACGATGTATATCCGGGCCTTCCTGAAAAAGCTACGAAAAGTACAGAGAGCTGGTAAACCTACGATACAGCCATTGGGTGTCGATACACGGAGAAAAGGGTCATGGTTGCTTCCTGTCTTTTATGCCCAGCAGCTCGCTCGCGAAAGACGACCTGCCACGAGATGAGAGCTGCAGTGCGTACGACATGATGCAAGATACAAGCATGGGTGCTGTCAGCGTGGCTGCAGAAGACGGACCGTCGTGCGAAAACCATGGGGAACCCGAGTGGACAAACGTCATGATTCTGCAGGGCAACTTTGGCAGCAGTGCGACTCTCTTCCCGCTTTCTCCGATCAGATTCGTGACCGATAAGGGCTGGAAGTCCATGACTGTCATTGCTGTCTCTTCAATGCAGTAGAGATCGAGTGTGAGGTGGTGTTGAAAAGAGCTCTCGTATCTGCGAAGGATCAAGGTCGTGGAGAAACCGATCCTCCAAAGCTTGACCTGCCACCGAAACAAGCGTGCATGTTCGGTTCTGCCATCGATCAAACAGAGTGTTGATCAAACCGGCCAGTTCTCCGAGAGCGATACTCCAAAACATGTGAGAAGAGCAAAATTGCATGCGCTCCATGCGATGCTTGTCTCGTCGCTCTCCTGGCCTTCGACTTGTATATTTCATATGAGCTGCGAACGCGGCTAAAAGACTGTCACAACATCCAACATGGCCTTCTCCACGCCGAGTTACATGGACATTACAAGCTGATGAAATGCACAATTGGGTTCTAGAGTTCAAGCCTGGCCATTAAAATAGCTTTTAATGGAGTGTCCTTTGAAAACGACATTCTCTGCAAAGAAAATTGTGCATCTCCTCAGCTTCACTATGATATTCTTTAGCACACGGGGAGGTTGCGAACGCGGCTAAAAGCAGTCGCCCAGCTGCTGTATCAGCAGATAAGGAGTCATGAATTAAAGCTGAAGGATTGCACCTGACCGAAAGTCGCTACTAAGAATAGCTAGCTGTATTCAGACACCGCGTTCTATAGGCACAAAACCACGCGTGACAGATTTTTGTCTTGTACAACAGTATTAGAGACACGAAAACTTGACCACGTCACAAACGCGACAACGATGCCTCTGGAGATTCGTCAAGTGGAAAAGGGCGACATTCCCGTCATTGCTAGGATGGACCGCATCATCATGAAAGATGTCGGTATCTCCAACGCTATCTGGAGGATACAAGAAGCTGAAGGCATCGATATCACATACTCATTTGAGCGATTCATCTCGAACGGCATGGAGCACCACGCAGAAACATTCTGGAAGGTTGTCGACAGTGATAGCAACGAGATGATTTCAGTCGCAAAATTCTCGTTTCAATACCATGAAGGCGAGGCGTATCAAGATACTCCCGTGGAAGGCGAAGAAGCTCCGCCCAAGAAGCTCCTAGAGTTCTTTACATGGCTCAATCAGAAGTCAAACGAGTTTGCGCAGGAGAATTTCGCGGGCAGACCACATGCGCGTACGTGATGAATCATGTCAAGGGGAGAGAGTCAGGCAGGCGACTAATATACAGGATTTACAGATCTTGCATATCTCGCGACACACCCATCACACCGAAAGCGTGGAGCAGCACACATGTTGCTTGAAAAGGGTACTCAGAAAGCCGATCAGGCAGGACTGGACATGTACCTTCAGGCATCTCTAATTGGAGCGAAACTATACAAGAAGTTTGGTTTCGAGGTTGTGTCAGTGGAAGAGCTGAACTTGAGTCAGTATGGAGTAGACAAGGTGGAAACGCGAACGTACATGAAGAGAACGACTCGGGCAGTTCGTCAATAAAGTGTATGCGAGCTGGCCGTTGGTGGGCTACCGTGTATATGCAACGGGTGTGTATAGGAACAGGTACCTGGGTCCAAATCAAACGCCTTCTACAGAGATTCGTTGCATCTATCACAGATAACAGGATCATGACAAAGCAATACAGAGTAGTCAGAGGGGTATGGATGATTGACAGGGGTCGAAATTATCTATGATTTCCGAGACGAGGCCTCAGCTCTTCTGATTGGGTCTTTATGCCACGGACCACATGTCTTGGAGCTTTCTCCAGAAAGTTTCATGGGCGGGTCTGGGCGGTCGGACTCTTTTTGGCAACGGCAATGGTTCAGCGGTTTTGCGGCCGGCCCCCAGGATGTGTCGTCGGAGCGGCTGGGCCAGTGGATGGAGCAGGTATTACTTTGCAACAAAACTCTAGCCGGGCGCTGCACTCGATCGGCCGTCGTGCATGGTGGACGTCAGACAGCGACAAGCTGCATATGCATGAGCGGCCATGTATCTCCACACAAACAAAACAACAATGGATGTGCAAAGCACCCACGATAAACCTCTACCGGCACCGCCGTCGCCAACTCTCACAAATCCGGACATGGTGCTGCCGAACACGTTCGTGCTGGATGTGGTAGACGAGTCACGGCACGAGGCAGAAGTGCCGCCGTCGCCGTCGTACCTGCAGGCTCAAACGACCAAGACGCTGGGGAACAGAAGGAAGTCGCGACCGAGTCTCCGAGCACCGTCGCAATCGCCGCTGCAAAGCTCTGGCTCGTCGCCAACCCTCAATGTCGACAACCAGCCATGGGACGACCGACGATTGAGTTATGCCGCCAGCAGCATTCTCACAGACGACCTTGAACACCTGCAAATCCCCAGATTCGAGTCGAGCCTGGATTCCGACACGGAAACACTGGACGAGGACGACTTTGACGTTGACACGCCCAGCGAATTGTCCTACGGCGACGTCCTGAAGACGGAGCAGTCCAATGTCACCCTCATGCGCGCCGAGCTCATTCTCGCCAACGCAAAGAAGCGCCTCAATGTATCATCACAACCCGCGTGAGCCTGTACCGCATAAGCTGACATGCCACAGGCCATGGACCAGAACCTACGAGGAGCCCGCGAAATTGTCACCCCCTTGACAGCAGCCAACCTCAAGCGTGCCACCTCGCTCACCACCACTGGCCCCGTACGCAATACTTCCTTCTCTCGTCCTCGCTACCTCCCGCACAACCCTCACACCTCCAACGCCCAGCACATGCGCGTGCTCAGCGACTCGGATGTCCAACAACCTGACGAACGCCGCTACATGTCCTTGAACATCAACTCGTCTCCTTCATGGACCAACAACCCTGTCCGCCCTTCTCGCAGCTCCGAGCTACTACGCTACCCTCGCAGTCCGCTGAGCCCTGATCCCCAGCTCGACACGGTATCCGAAGAGCAGAGCGTGCGAAGCCAGACATCGGCACAAAACTTGCGCGAGCAAATGATGCAGTTGAGAGGCAGGATTTCCACATTGAAAGAGAGGGCCCAGGAAGAGAACTTGAGGAGAAGGAGTACGCAGAATCTACGCGAAACCTGTCCTTTCAACGATGCCGAAACCTCTCCTGTCATCGCAGACTCGCCCAGACCGAGACTCGTCCACGTTACCAAAGCAAGCAACGTTCCGGGTGCTTGGGTGTCTGCTGAGACTATCGACGACAATGACGATCACGACTTTGAACCAGAGGAAGAGGTGGAAGGTGAGGAAGAAGACGACGACGATAACTACACGCTCCCACACTCGGACTCGGGCAGCACAGATCGCACCTCTACGCCGACCACAACAACCACCGACCACTCAAACCCCACAAGTCTTTACGAGGATGCGCCTGAATCGTCTCCATTCGTGTCCGGCCCACGCCATGAAGACCGCGATGACGCCTTTGACTACTCCAAGTTCTTCCTTCATTCTGCGACCGGCAGTTTCGAGCCCAATACGCCTACTCGTCCCGCCCGAAGCACTTCACTGAGCTCTTCCGACTCCTGCTTGACCGCTCGCGCACACCCTGTCCATCAAGATCTGCCTACTACCGGTGCCGAAGACGACGAAGAGCTACAACCACCGCCAACCCCTGAAACGCCAGAAGCACTGCGCCATATTGAAGAAGTCACACTCCCCTCTCGCATGCAGCACCGACGAGGACTGTCAGCTGAGTCTCTAGCTACCATTGCCACCTTCGAGACTGCCGACGAAGGCCACCAAGTCTCTATCGCTCAATGGCTCTCGCGCTCCACTTCTGCTTCTTCCCTCCACAACGATCTGCCAAAATCAGCTAGCCGAAGCCATCCGTCTATCCAAGCAGCTCTTCCAAGCCCCGCCCTGCCACCCACTTACACGCCTGCCTCTGCGCAACAGGGTCAACAGTACATCTCCATCTCTCCTTCCGCCACTACCATGGCCGTTGCTGCTTTGCTGGATCCTACCAAGGGCCAGAGCTTGGGCAGCAAAGATGAAGCTCTGGTCTACACTCTGGTCGAGAGCCTGCGAGAAGTGGTTGGAGAATTACAGCTTGGCGCTGGAGGAGAAGAGAGTAGAAGGTGGCTGAGGAGACGCCTTGACGAGGCAAGGAGAATTCTTGAGGGAGAAGGTCTCGAGAAATGAGCTGAGTTTTTTTTTGCTGAAGATGCTTTTCTGGTTTATCCTGCCATTTCTTTTTGTTCTGTTGGCACTGCATGTTCTTGACATTTTCTTCGTCTTTCCAGACTTGTTCTTCGATTTTTGTTCGCTTTCTTCATTCTCATACCTGTTTCGATACCCTTTCTATATATTCTTTCATATATACATTGATAGCTCTTTATCATTCTCTTTTTCGCCATTCGAACTCGAACGTGTGACACGTCTTTCTCCGGATTGTTCCCAACGTCAATCTTGCAAATGACCCCTTCTCCAACCCGAGTGTACATTGTTATGCGCTATAGAATTGCACTGTTGTAGTTCAAGTATAAGTCTGGCCAGTGAGACAGACGTTGATAAGCTTTCTCTGGGGAAAATATACTCTTTTACGATGAGGTTGCGCATTTCTGCAGCTGTGCTGTGACAGTAGAAACCACCGGAGAGGCGGTAGACATGAAGAGATTATGGAACAACGGGGGGATGTAACAAGAGACACTGGATTGTTTGGGAGGGATGGGTTTGTGAGTTTTCAGCAAGTTTTGAGTGGTATGCAATCATCTCCGATAAAGTAAATTGATTCCCCTTGATACTTGTTGGTTTTCCCCTCATTTCCATGGTGTCCCCTTTTTGATCTGCTAGCCCGTTCGCATGCCGCATATCTCCCTCTCCGATGATCAGTCTCTCTGATGCAGGGTTTTGTCGCTTGTCTTTGTTTTGGCCTGTAGGAATAGTGATGGTTTGACGAGAGCACTCGCCAGTCATGTGTTCAGGCCTCGATCTCTGAGATCAGTTTGTCGAGACCTGTCTGAATCTCCTCCTGACTCTGCCAACAGATTTTCCCCTTGAAAAGCGGTTCATCATGCACATCACCCACGCATTCCAGTTCTAAGCTTTCCAGTTTTGGCATTGATCTGAGCCACTGGTAGAATCTCAGTGGCCAGGCTTCGCATGTTGCAATCAGATGCGCCCTGACCAGCTCGAGTTTCGTGAGATTGTCTCCTTTGACAAATCCAACCAAGCTCTTCCAGTTTGTGAAAAGGCGGTTTAAGGAGATTTCTTTGTACTGGCGATCTTTCAGATAGCGATATAGGTCAGTGCGAGCTTTTAGACAAGCTCCGAAGGGCCTATACTCCCCAATGCATACGGATGTCAAATGCAGTCTGTGTTGGCCTGACGAGATGCGCGCTGTTGAGCTCTCGATGCATGAGAAGAGCAGATCAGGAATTACATCAAGCTGCGTCCAGAACATGTCCTTGGAAGAGATCGTAGAGAAGTCGCAGAACTCGAGCCTGAAGTTTGAATCTTGCGCATCTGATACCAACATCGAGAGCCAAAAGTGTGTCCTGCATGTCCCACTTTATGAACTTTCCATCATATAAAGGACGTTTAAGAAACTCATCCGCGGCGAAAGCTGTCTCAGTGCACGACCAGTCATCATACACCCCCAGAGCGATGGCCGTTTTTCCATTCGCTCGAAGGTTGCCCAGTGCTTTGACGATGGCCTCGATGTGATGACCTCCAAGCAGAAAGTCGAGGTGTTGGGTCGCTTTCTCGTTGTGTGCTAGCTCTTGCGTGTTGCGAGTGTCCTTCGAGATCTCAACCAGTCGACTTGTGCTCAAGCTGATATCTTCGCAGCGCGTCACCAAGTCTTGATCAGCTGTCAAGTTGACCAGACCCTTCAACCTCTTCTCAGTCATCTCGAACCTCCAGGTTGAGGGCAGTGTGTTTGCGAACGGCAGTTTTGTAGCAGCGCAAAGCAACTTGTTCGTTCCTCTGAAGCTGCCCTTGTCTTTCTGCGGCAATAGTTCGAGGATCTTCCAAAGGAGCTCTGTAGATAGCTTGAAGATTGGTCCAGGTTCCAGGATATCCCGGACTTTTCGGACTTGTTGGAGTTGATTTGGTGCCATAGTCGCTGTAGACTTTTTGAAAAGCAGGCTCTCAAGGTCTGGAGGATGCGCTGTAGCAGGAATTGTGGACAGGAGGATGTTGTTGAGAGTTCTGGCGTGCAAAGACGTCGTTGATAGAGTGAGCCGGCAGCGAGGCGTCACAGGGTCTACCTTTCACTTGCTATAGCCTTGCAGTAATTGCTGTATGACGAAGGATGTCGGTGCTGAGATCGGAGAAAGTGCTGTTGTGATGACAGTCGGAACGTGAATCCTTGGTGATGCGCTGATGGCAGAGAATATTTTGCAGAAGAGCCAGAGCGGCGATGGCGATAGAACTGAAGTGAAGCGGTTGTTGCCTGGTGGCAAAACAAGGACAAAAGTTGGATGTGATTGATGCGAACTTAAGTTGAAGGCACGGAGTAGAGTCGAGGCTGCAGTTGGCACTGCAGTGAGATCGATTGTGAAGTCGCTTCGCCGATCAGGTGAGCTCTCAATGTATGAGCCGTGTTACATGGACTGACAAGCGGTTGCGGGTGAGATTGCACAAGGAAGTGACGAGTGAAAGTCAGGGTGGAAGTCGATGATGGCTTCCAGAATAATCTACCAACCGATCACGAACCTGAAAGGAGTCACAAAATCATCATCTTTGCTTTCGCCACGAATGTAGCGGTGAGAAAACACCGCGAGTCTTCCCAACCCATGTCATATCTTACAGCCCGAACGAACGCAATTCTATCGAAGATAAGAAGGACCTTTTGTTGCATTTCTTGCACTATCTGTTTCATCTGCTTTGCGGTATAGTCCTTTTCCTTCATGTCTGCCCGACGTTGCCTTTCCTGCCATCTTCGCTGGTTCTGGCTGTCCCTGTATGCTCGAATAGCATGTTCTCCAAGCTCAGAAGTTGTTGATCTTGTGATCCTGTCATGAGTCTCGACCTTATTTCACTTCTCTGTGTTTCTGCATACCTGTGCCCAGATTGTGCTGTCGTTTTGCATAGTAACTGTCGGTGATATTTTGTTCCTCTTTCAAAGGCTGTCGAATTCTTGATTGCGGCTTGAACACGTTACTGCGGCGCTGCCCGCATCCAATTTCGAAAAGTTTGTACTGTCTTTTTTCAAGTCCTTGGGTTTCCAGCCTAAAAATACCATGATTTCGTTTTCTCGATCAGTAAGTCCAGACCTTCCTGGATCTCAGTTTGCCCATTCCATTCTACCGGTTCTTTTTGGATCCATCGCCAACCCTGATATAGAATCTGTTCAAGCATGAGAAACTTGAGCTTTGAGAAGGTTTTCAGGTATGAGAGGAATGTCAATGGTGATCCTGGCCACTTGTGCTCTTCCAGATGCTCCGCAAAATTCATGTCGTATATCTCCAGACTTTCGACACTCTCCGACTCCAAATTCAATCCTGATTCAAGAAAATCATAGCAGGCATCGAACTGACGAAGACACAGCTTTTTGAATCCTTTGTGACGTATGTGATCGTAAAGAGCTCTGTAGTTGGTTCTGCTGAACTCTGGATAGGGCCTGAAATCATATCCGGGTGCAAAGCATTGGCATGTCATTGTAAGCTGACATTCTTCGATGCGGAGTTTCGAGAACACACGCTCAAAATCTGGCAGAAGTTGGTAATCCATGATAAACGTATCCAAAGAGAGAATTGGTATCGCTGAAAGTTCTTTGTCGAAGATGCCTTTGTCCAAGGCAATGTCGGTCCTGTCAACAATCCGAAAACTCATCGCCTTCGGCTGGTAGCCACTCAGTGCCATGCCATATCTGAGAATCTGGAGAGTGCCTGAGACGTCATAAGTAGCATGCTCAGTAATGGTCCCAAATATGGCCATGCGGTCTTCAAATTGTTCATCACTGGTGGCAGTATAGGAGGAGTATCTGAGCTCTGGATCATAGACTCCGAGAGTGACACTATGATTGTGACACGTTTTGAGTCTCCGCAAAGCTTGTGACAAGCCTGCCAAGGGGCCACCGGTCACAAGGAATGTTTGTTGATCTTCTGCTTCCTGGTTGTGTACATCGATGCGGTCCTTCAGCCAGGACATCTCTTCGTTGAAAACACCGCGCGACCACCCCAACTTCTTGCATAGTTCTTTCCTGCGCTTGCGACCGAGCTGAGACTTGCCGTGGTCTAACTGACGCGTTTCGTGCAAGTGCTGGGTGCAGAGCCTGAGAATTTTTAGATGTGATGCGAAAATGGGACAAATGCCGCCTAGGGCATCCATGCTAGACTTGTTGATACGGAGATTCAGACAACCAGACCACTCCTTGGCTAGCATCTGAGCTACCAGAGGCTCAAAATACTTGCACGCCAGGCGAACGTTGGGTCTCGCGTCCTGGAAGTCATCATCTTTGTTGCAGTGGGAGAAGATCATTCTCAGGAGTTCCACAGGGAGTTTGAGGATAGGAGGGGTGTAGACCGCTGATGATCCTTGGCTTGAAGCGCTGGCCGACATGGTGTTGAAGGCGACCGCTTTGGAAGACCGGCTGTCTTTGGCGCTCGAAGACATGATCGCTGTCGTCGTATTGTGCTTGTTGTACTTTCTCTGTCAGCAAATGAGATAACTTAGAGGTAATTGTTCAACTTTCACTACCTGCTCAAGAGACGGTGAAGAGATGCGCAAGGGAGGGACAAGCGATAAATTGTTTGTGTTACGGCTCGGTGAGAAGAAGCTGGGCCTTCTAAGTTGTTGGTGCTGTCAAAGTTCTTTGTAGCGGAGTGAGATACGGCGAACAAAGTTGTGGCGCTGAGTGGTCGGGAGGCTGAAGGAAGAGTAATGAGAAGAGAAAGTGTGCCAGGAAAAATAGGCGACCTGGATATACTAGGTGAAAGCTCCTTGTAGTCGTTAGTGAAACTGACGCATGAGGGGGTCGTTGAGGTCGAAGAAGGCTGGATTTTCCGTATCACAGTATCTCATTGATTCACTATCGAAATGCAAGATGCTAATCAGGGTAACAGTCATGCCCAGGGAGATGAGCATCAAGCGGCTTTCTCAGTGGCTGAGTATCTATCTATTGAAAGTACTGTGTCCGTTGATGGTTATCTTTCTGGCGCTTTCCCAGCTGGAGTCGGAGCGGTCAAGCAAAGGAGACTTTCGCGCCATGTTGCCAACGTTGGTTCCAATAAAGTTGTCACGAGGGTCACCCTGCTTCAATAATGTGATCATGCGCCGGCAGCCTTGTATCACATTCTGTCTCTACAGAACGCAATACAATGCTTGGGAAGCCAAGGTAGATATTGGTTTTGTACTCCATAATGTCTCAAAAATTCTTTGCCAACCATGTAGCATTTCGCAATCGAGAGAGCTCGAAGTGACAGACAACAGCGTGGCTCGCGGGCCCAAGGCCTTGAGTATACTAAATCTTGTCAAGAAGGGCCATATGCTTCACACTATTACTTGCAATACAGTCTGATTCAAGAGTCAATGATCACTTATCCACGCATGGATCTAGAGATGCATCACACGATGTTGTCGCTTTGTCAAAGACAACAAAGAAGCGCAATCGATTTGCCAGGCTGTTATTGATCGGACGGCATGTTTTGCCGATATGTCGCAATCTTTTCGACACACGAAGCACCAATCTGTTTGAGACAACAGCACAATAATCATTATCGGAACTCGACCTCACGTATCCAGTGACTTCTGTTTTGCACGAGGATGCAGACTCACATTGAGCGAACTTGAGACACCAGGGCATCAAGGGGCTCGTATCTGCCGACCGGTTAAGGTTCACCAGCGAGAGCTGAAAATGCCGAAGGTTTGTACTCCTAGATTCTGTCTGCCGATTCGCGCACGTCCCTTGCATCTGAAAGAGCACGACTCTTTCGGTGACTGATTTTGTCCTTGTGTAGTACTACTCTCAGCGCCATGAGTCTGATCGACCATGCTGTGGTCGTTGTGACTGTAGTATAAATCATGCTTTTCCTAGGAGTATCGAGAGATTCTCATCAGACGTCATTCGTACTCGTGCTCGGCAAGCATGCCTCCCTTTCAACGTATCGTTCGACAGCTCGCCGTTGCAAAACGTCTTCAACATGCCGTATGGTATAGTACCGGCCTCAGCTCCCTCATTACTATACCATAGTCAGCCCTCTGCGTTCTGAGTTCTTGGATCAATCTCCACAGGGAGAGCTGAAAAACCAGTGCAATTATACCGTTCTCTGGGACTATTGTATACTGTCTTGGGCATTCTCCTTGTTGGGAGAATAGTCGTCCGATGGAGCAGTATATAAGTATATGCTGCATCTTCTTCTTTGCTACACAAGTCAAGGAGATTTTGATCGACAATCAGGAGCCCCACACCCTCCTCCCACACTCGTTTTATCGTTCATTCATTCGTTTGTTATACTGACATGGCTCGTTCTTTGCTTGCTCTTGGCCTTCTCGGCCCTGCCGCACTCGCCGCAGCTTCCCCCGGCACTGTCCAGACCTTCACCATCACAAGCACGTCTTGGTCGACTATCACAGCTTGCCCCACAGCTACTGTCTCCCTTTGTGCCGCTTCTTGCAATGCTAAGCCCTACACGCTCGGCGTCAACGTCAATTATGCTGGCGATGACCTCACCGCCGTTACCACGTCCACCATCACTCATTCTGTTGTACCTACTCCCAGTCAAGCATCGAGCAATGGCTCTGGATCCGGATCTGGGTCTGTCAATGGACCTGATAGCGGATCTGTCAAGGGTTCTGGCAGTAGCTCTGGCAACAACCAGGGCTCTGACAATGGCTCTGGAAGCAGTCAAGGTTCGGCCAATGGCTCTAGCAACTCTCAGGGTTCGGTCAATGGCTCTGGCAACTCCCAAGGTTCAACCAACGGCTCAGGCACAATCACTGTGGTTGACGGCAAGACAGTTACCATTTACGAAGGGTCTACCTCGACCTTGACCGCTGGAGCTGTCTACACCACCAACGTGGTTTACCCTTCTTCCGTTGCGTGCTCTGCAGGAGAAACCATCATCGTCGGGGGAGAGACTATCGTTGTCTCCCAAGCCACTACTATCTACGATTGTCCTTGCACCAAGACACAAACTCTGACTGTCGGTGGAAGCTACACGACGAGTGTCATCTACCCTGACTCTATGAGCTGCTCCGGAGGCGAGACAGTCATCATCCAAGGGGCTACAACGGTTGTCCCTGGTCCGACTGTTATTACCGATTGTCCTTGCACCAAGCCGACTACAATCTACGTTCCCGGCCCCACTACCACACTGCCGGCAAGCACAATCACGGGAGATGGTGCTACATCTTCCACTGAGATCGGTGCTGCATCATCCGCCGCTTCTATCTCTGGCTCAGGCGCCATGAATAGCGGTACTTCCAGCTCTGCATCCCGTGCAGCCACCTCTGGCTCTTCTTCTGTTGCCGTCAGTCACAGTGGTAGCGCCACCTCAGGCAGCAACCCTGCAGGCACTTCCTCCGCTGCTACCTCATACCAGACCGCTGCTGACGGCATCAACTTCTTGGTTCAGAAGGGTGTCAACTACAATGGTACTCCTCTCAACATCAACGCCAAGAGACAAGCTGTCAACACACTCTCGACTTGCCTGGATGCCTGCGCTGGCTCGTCCCTTTGCGTGGCGACCTCGTTCAACACCGACACATCCACCTGCTTGTACTTCAGTGCCATTGATCAGAGCAGCCAACATGCCCAAAGCGAGATCGTCTTTGCTATAGCCACCTCTCGCCTTGCTGTTCAGTCTTCCTCAGCCTCAGCAAGCAGCGGCATTAGCGGTGGTTCCTCAACCTCTGGAGCTGTGAGCGTCTCATCTGGCACCGCATCTTTGGCGACTGAATCTTCGACTGGAAGCACCATCATCGGCACCTCTTCGACTCTTTCACAGTCCGGTTCCTCCGTGTCCCAAACCGCATCTCACTCGGGTGTCGCTTCTTCTGTACCTCAATCAGGCTCGTCTGTTGGTTCTGCGTCTCAGTCAGGCTCGGCCACTTCTGCATCTCAATCGGGCTCGGCCATCTCTTCCGCATCTCAATCAGGCTCGGCTGCTTCTGCATCTGAATCAGGCTCAGCTGTGTCTTCTGCCTCTCAGTCAGGCTTGGCTACCTCTGTATCTCAGTCAGGCTCGGCAGTTTCTTCTGCATCATCCTCATCGCAGTCGAGTCTCAGCTCTTCCGCCGCCTCGTCTTCCGAAGTCTTCAATACCTCATCCCGGTCTGCTTCAGGCTCCAACTCTTCTACTCAATCCTCGCCCATCTCCTCAACCCAGTCAGCCTCGGGCTCGTCGACTCAATCATCGCTCAGCTCCTCGACTCAATCGGTCTCAGGTGCTTCGAGCCAGTCAGCCTCCGAAACCTCATCTTCAGTTCAATCATCTTCTGCAACCTCAACAGAGTCTGTCTCCTCGGGCTCAAGCTCTTCAGGAACCATCACTTCTGCTCCAAGTGCCAGCACCAGTGCCGCTATATCCGGAACTGTCTCGGCATCATCCAACGGTACAACAACTGCAGCAGCACCCACAACAGCACCTTCTCTAGAGGTTTCTAGCGAACCTCTTCCATCTTGCGCTGACGCCAGTGCGGATTCAAGCCAGCAATGCTCAAGCGACTCGGGCACCGTCTATGCCGTCACTGGAGGCTCTGCATACACCGGTCAGACTTTCGATACTTCCAGCATTACTCTTGATGATGACGGTAATGAGATCACCGGAAGCAAGTTGAAGAAGCGCGCTTTTGCACCTTCTCTTCGCGCTTGTCTGAGATTCTGTGATCGTTTCGTCGGATGCAAAGGTGCCAACTTCTTTACCGGAGGCCAATGTTTGATTTTCAGCAGGATTACTGGCACTACTCGCAACCCCAATGCCTTTGCTGCCATCTTCGTTGCTACCGCTCAACAAGCTGCTGCTTCAAGCTCTCAGTACAGCGCCACTGCAACCATGACTTCCTCTTCTGCTTCGTCGTCTGATGTGTCTGCTTCAGCTAGCACTACATCTTCCTCGATTGGTGTATCTTCATCATCCACAACTGCTTCAATCACAGGCGGCGCATCAGTCTCGTCAAGCGCTGTGGCCTCATCGTCCAGTGATGTTAGCTCTTCCGGGTCATCTACCTCGAGCTCTGTCACCTCTTCTGTCATCAGCTCCTCCAGCTCTATGCCATTCGCCTCGGGAAACAGCACCGCCAGTCTTGGCAGTTCTACTGACTCCTCTCTCTCGAGCACTTCGGCCATGTTCCCTACCGGCAATGCAACCAGCACCTTTGGACCAACTGCATCTGCATCCGCTGCTTCGACCACCTCATCTGCTCTGAGCTCTTCAAGCTCTGCAGCTTCAAGCCTTAGCAACAGCACCATGACCGCCTCCTACATCTTGAGCTCTTCTAGCTCGAGCACTACGGCCATGTTCCCCACCGGCAATGCAACCAACACTTTCGGACCGACCGCATCGGCTGGCATGACCACCTCCTCTGTTCTGAGCTCATCCAGCTCTGCTCTCTTCACAATGGGCAACAGTACTACCATTTCTTCGGCCGGCCCCACTGGCACTGGCGCTTCCAGCACTGCCGAATCTTCGTCCATTTTCTCAGCCAGCAATTCTACCACCTCACCCATGGCACAGATCACTTCCAGCAGTGCTCCATTCCCCAACGACCCAGAAACCTCTTCGGCAGCGATCTCTACCGGCGGCATGACAACGTCATCTCTCCTGAGCTCCAGCTCCAGCTCCGCTCTCTTCAACATGGGCAACAGTACTACTGCATCGGCCGGACCAACCGCCTCTAGTACCCCTGTCACATCTTCGTCCAGCTCAAGCAGCAGCAGCGCACAGTTTACCATGGGCAATACCACTACCGCTGCTCCTCCTCTTGGCACAGGATCGTCCAGCTTCAGCACCACCAGTGCTCCCTTCTCGATGAGTAATTCGACCACAACGACGGCTGGGCCTACTGGTACTGGATCTATCTCCGCTGCTCTCTCCAGCTCGTTGAGCAGCACAATATCTGCCATGAGCAACAGCACATCGTCCGCTCAACAATCAAGCACCATATCATCGATGTCGAGCTCGTCCAGCAGCGCACCCTTCCCGATGAGCAACTCAACAAGCACTTCTTTGTCAAGCTCCCAGCCTTCATCTGGTCCTCAAGCACCATCTTTCAACTCGACCATGAAGCGTCGCGCCAATCTCGTATATCACCTCGCTGAAGCTGCCAAATAGATAACAATTACTTGAGCGATTTTCTTTTGTTCACTTATCTCCTCCTAATACTAGTTGATATTCTGGTTAACATGCTTCCTTCTTCAATCAAACATTCTGGCAGATAGTTCTTGTTAATTCAATTATTTCCGTAATTTCAATCGTTCTCAATTTAGTATGTAGTCTACTCACGAGTACCTTTAAACGAGCGACAGGTTTTGCCGGCGTGTCGCAATCTTTTCGACACGCGACGCGACCCAATTCTGTATGAGACAACAACACAATCGTCTTCACACAGAGGTATCCTATTGACGTACTCAGTATTGTTCGGTTCGCGTGAGGACGCAGACAAAGGTCGAGCCACAGACAAGTGTTGGTCGCGCTGGTGTTGCGCCGTCTAAAATGCAAGCCGCAAGTCTTCATGTGAGGCTTCAGAAAGCTGCGTTCCGACCAGGCTTCGACAACGCCCAGTAGCGAACCAGCGAAGGCGACATGCGTATCAGGATTGTATCGATTCCAATCCGATGCTAAGGTATGCAACGCGTGTAGCTGTGAACTTGCAGAATACTCCAGAGAGCGAGATAGTGCCCACTGAGATGCGGCAATTCATCGACTCTCTGTGGACACGCGTCTGCTTCGGAAGGAATTGTGCATTCTAATAGCATGAACTCCGCTCTTTGCTACATCGGGGAGAGATGAGAGCAGCTTTGTCGCATGCATCATTCTCGAAGCTGATCTATCGACAGAGCGCAATGCTTGACCACGAAACGATATCACGCAACATTCATCAAGGCGTGTCGCCAATACAACGGTCGGAAAGTGGCCACTGGAAAAGGGATGTCTAGAATCTTCATTCTGCTTCACACATACACTGCTGCACCCACGTGCGACACCAAGAAATAGTGTATCTCAGCCGTCTCTTGGATGCCCCCAGCTTGTTCGAATCAGAATGGTACAACAGCGCGAAATTGACGGCAGGGGGCGGAGTAGAGGCGCTGTGCCCAGCCTTGGCAAACAGCTGAGCGTACGAAGATGGTGAGCCAAGAACCAGAGAAGACCATGGTCAAGACAATCGCGTACTTGGCCAACAAAGACCTCGTTCTCTCAGACCAACACGTGTTTCGATGCTTGAATCCCATTGTTCTGACTGTCCTCCTTCGCCAAGGACTTCCGATGACCTTCGCAAAGCGTTGCAGTATGAGGTAGGTTATCACTCAAGGGCTGAATTGGTTTTTGCAGTGGCAGTGTAGGCAAAAGGTCAGTCTTGGAGATTCTTCATAAGCACTCGAAGGACAAGGAACATTGTCTCTTGTCTTTTCTTCTTGATCATCCTGCACCTTCACTTCTATCAAGTGTCGAATTTCCAAGCTTGGCAGTTCATTTGTCCTGCAGCTTTCATTGAATTCCGTCAAGATGCCAGTTCTTCACGAATACACTTACATCTTTGCCATCGGCACATTCTTTGCTCTCCTTGAGGCATACAATAATGGTGCTAACGATGTGGCCAATGCCTGGGCTACCAGTGTGTCTTCCCGTTCGGTCTCGTACCGTCAGGCCATGGTACGTTGCTTTGGATGATGTTCTGATGGCAGAGATCATGCTGACTTTGTTGATCAGCTCTTGTGTTTAGTATTCGAATTGACAGGTGCTCTTGCTGTCGGTGCCAGAACCGCTTCAACCATGTAAAATGGTCTTCGTGAACTTACCGGATGAACCAACCCAGCTGATTAAGACAGAAAAAATGGGATTATCCCCCTCGACGGCTTTAAGGGCAACGCTCCAGTTCAACTTCTCGCCTTCACTTGTGCCGCCGCAGGTGCTTCTATTTGGGTCATGTGGTGCACGCGACACAACGCCCACGTTTCATCGACCTACTCCCTTGTCTCTTCCATTGCTGGAGTCGGTGTCGCTACTGTCGGTGTCAAGGGTGTTCAGTGGGGTTGGAGCAGTATGTACCGTCCATTACTCTATGTGTCGAACGCGAACTGACAATATTTGGTAGATGGTTCTGGTCTCGGTGCCATTTTCGCTGGTCTCGTCATGGCTCCCGCCATCTCCGCAGTCTTCGGTGCTACCATCTTCATGCTCGTCAAGACCACCGTTCACATGAGAAGCAACCCCGTCCCTTGGGCTGTCTACACCTCGCCTTTCTTCTTCCTTATCGCCGGTACCGTCTGTACTCTGTCCATCGTCTACAAGGGCTCTCCCAAGCTCGGTCTTTCCAAGAAGCCTGGATACTGGATCGCTGGTGTCTCTGTCGGTTCCGGTGTCGCCCTTGCCGTCCTGGCCGCTCTCTTCTTCGTTCCCTACGTCAACCAGCGCGTCATCCGCAAGGACTACACCTTGAAGTGGTACCACATCTTCATGGGGCCTCTTCTTTTCTCTCGTCAGGCTCCCGCTGATGCCGAGTTTGCCATGGTTCCTGACTACGCCGTCGTTCATCACGATGAGCACGAAGGCAAGGCCAAGAACTCGGCCCCTCCTTCAATTGAGATGACCGGCAAAGGTGGTGACTCTGAGGTTTCCACTGGCGAGCTCCGTCGCAGATCTATCCACGGCTCCGACGGCATTGAGAGCGCCGCCTCTTCGCCCGAGATTGCCCCTCAACGCAGAAACAGCGTTACCAACGAAACCCCTAGGGAGGCTTACGCTCGCCTGCTCAAAGAAGCTCGCGACCAGCACCACGCTGATCTTCGTCAAGAACGTGGCCCTCTTGGTTGGGCCATGCGTACTGTGCATGAGAATCAACTTGGTGCCGGCTCCATCTACGAACTTCACAACATCAAGGCTATCTTGAAGTGTATCCCTGCAGGCATCGTCATCGCCCTCATGTACGGCATCTACTACGACATTCACAAGGCTCAGGTCGGCGTTCTTGGTACTCCTGAAGGCAGACGTATGGCTCGTGTCTATGCTCATGCTCCCCGCTATCCCAACGAGGTAGAATATCTTTACTCCTTCGTACAAGTCATCACTGCCTGCACCGCATCTTTCGCTCACGGTGCCAACGATGTTGGTAATGCTGTCGGTGTCTGGGCTGCCATGTACGCTGCCTGGTCTACTGGATCTTCGGTCAAAGCCAAGGAGGTAAGTTTATACCTTACATCATGATGGATTTCTCGAATACTAACCCACGAAACGCCCGTTCCATTGTGGCAGATTGCAGTTATGGCGCTTACGATCTGTATTGGATTCATTACTTACGGTTATAACATCATGAAGGGTGAGTTCTGGAGCCCTTTTGCATTTGTTTTCATTTTTTCCCCTGTTACATAGCCTTTCCTCCTTTATTCTTCCTTGCATGTTCTCTCGGGTGATACTCTTTCATCCATGTATCAGTTTATTCCTCGTCGTCTTGCATTGAAGTCGCTCGGAATCGACACTGACATATCTACAGTCATGGGCAATAAGATCACCTACCACTCTCCTTCTCGTGGATCCTCCATGGAGCTCGGCGCTTCCATCACCATTCTCATCTTCTCGCAGTACAAGCTGCCCGTATCTACGTCGATGTGCATCACTGGTATGATTCAAATCATTTTCCGACTCCTGTCCCTCTGGATAGCATGCTGACAGTTTCTGAAGGTGCCACCATTGGCGTCGGACTCTGCAATGGCACTTGGCGTGCTGTTAACTGGTCAAGAGTTGGCCTGTTGGTGTTCTCGTAAGTTGTCCGCATCTATGCCTTCGATTTCCCGGTCCCCGACCCTCCTTACATTATTTTCCTTCGCACCATAGAACAGATGCTGATTCACAATGTAGATGGTTCATGACTATACCGATCGCTGGGCTCATCGGAGGCCTTATCATGGCCATTACTCTCAATGCCCCAAGTTTCTGAGGTGGTATAGGCTTCAGGAAGCAAAATTTGGGATATTGGGTACGAAAATTAACATCGCATGTTTTCTGCGTCTGATAGAGTCTGCTTGAGATATCATCGCCATTGGGTATTGCTCCAATAAGATTATGGAAAAGTTGTTATAATTTCTGCCTCGTGGTGTCGCCCAGGTTCGAAGGGTGGTTCCCGACGGGCCAAGCTTGCTTGCTGCGTCCCTCTCGCGCTCTCTTATTGCCATATACCGCGTGATACATCAACCACTGCTGTTTGTCGAACGAGACGCCAATGCTTTCGAGTCCGGAGACGATAAGTCGTGACCTGTACCTGACCTGTACCTGATCTGGCGGAGAAGTCGCTCTGCCGAACGATAACCGAGTAAAGCTTCGTTGTCCGCATCGAACATTAATGTCATTCCTCCCGGTGTGCCAAAGAATGACGAAATATAGCGACGAAAACGCATGGATGTTTTCGCGAAGAACGTGGTTTCCACGGAGAGGGCCCTTAAATTGTTTTAACATGCTCCCTATCTACACGCG